>Ga0180301_10000626_pt1 | contig 27220 bp, 22 predicted proteins | sample GuaBasSediGuay16_FD_121797 | JGI IMG/M metagenome (GOLD analysis project Ga0180301, IMG submission 121797) | Subseafloor sediment microbial communities from Guaymas Basin, Gulf of California, Mexico - Guay16, Core 4569-2, 12-15 cm | ecosystem: Environmental > Aquatic > Marine > Hydrothermal... | reverse complement strand
TAATTTGGGTGATTTTCTCCTTCAGAATATCAACCTCGATATTGAGCCAGGAGAATACTTTATCGTCCTTGGACCCACCGGGGCAGGGAAGACCGTGCTACTTGAGGCTATTGCCGGGCTCTATCCAGTCCTTGAAGGGGAGGTCTGGATTGGCGACAAGGAAATCACTCACCTGAGTCCTGAGAAAAGAGAAATTGGGATTGTTTATCAAGACCAGGCACTGTTTCCCCACCTTTCCGTGGAGAAGAACATCGCCTTCGGATTGAGGATGAGGAAGTGCCCCAAGAACGAGGCAAAAGCAAAGATAGACGCTATTGTTGAAATAGCGGGAATTTCACATCTGCTTAAGAGGAGTCCTGCTACTTTGAGTGGCGGGGAGAAACAGAAGGTGGCTTTAGCACGAGCACTGGTCACCAAACCCAAGGTGCTCTTGTTAGACGAACCCTTAAGTGCGCTTGATCCCGAGACCAGGGAGAGGATGCAAGGAGAGTTGAGGGAAATACATCGCAGGATTGGGTTAACCGTCATCCATATCACCCATGACTTTGAAGAAGCCATAGCTCTGGGGCATAGAGTTGCTGTACTGAACGATGGCTGTATAGCCCAGATAGGGACCCCTGGTGAATTTCTCCGCCGGCCGAGCTCGGAATTTGTAGCTCGATTCGCACTCACAAGAAATATCCTCTCGGGCAGGGTTATAGGAGTAGAGGATGGTTGCACTCTCGTTGATATCGGCGGCACAAAACTCAGGGCAACGACGGAGGCAAATGGTGAGGTGCAACTTTCCATCCGCCCCGAAGATATCCTCATTTCCAAAGAGCCACTCCAGTCTACCGCCAGAAATTGCTTCCTGGGTGTGGTCAGTAACATTGCCGACAGAGGCTCAGTCATCTACATTACCGTGACCGTGCCGCCAGATTTCATCTGCATTATTACCCGACAGGCACTTGATGAACTTAAATTGAGAAATGGGATGGAAGTATGGATTACATTCAAGGCTTCGGCAATTCATGTCTTTTAAAAAGGTTTCTATAGATAAAAGGAGGTTTTTAGTGAAAGGGATTTTCCCTAAGATAGCTTCAATGGTTTTGGTTCTAATAGTGCTTGTAGCAGTTCTTGGCTGTGGTGCACAAACAACGCTGACAATTTTTCACGCGGGAAGTCTGGCTGTGCCGTTTGAGAACTTGGCAACCGAATTTGAGGAATCACATCCCGATGTTGATGGCGTGCGTCAATCGGGAGGAAGTGCCACGATGATAAGCAACGCGATAGCACAAAAAGACGCCGGTGAAAGCCCACCCGACATAGTTGCTTCGGCCGATTACAAGTTTATTCCTGAGAGGATGTATGAGGGTGGCTACGCTGATTGGTATATCGCCTTCGCCAGAAACACGATGGTGCTTTGTTACCGCGACAATGCACCCGGTTCCGATGATATAGCAAGCGGCAACCGCACCTGGTTTGATGTGCTCAGGAATGAAGAAGTGAGCTATGGCCACAGCGACCCCGATCAAGATCCCTGCGGCTATAGAACACTCCTGGTTGTCCAGTTAGCCGAGAGGTATTACTATGCTGACGCTGCAAGCTTTAACATTACTCCAGACGAAGATGCTGATGGTCTATATGATGCACTTATTCCTGGAAGCGAGCATGGAAGAGGCAGGACCGGTGGCCAGAATTTGACAGCCAGACCCGGCGGGAGCGAGGAAGTTGTGAGCGCAAAGTCGGTCGACCTCATCACCGCCCTTGAATCAGGTGACCTGGATTATGCCTTTGAATATCGCTCCGTGGCTGTGCAACACGGGTTGAATTACATTGAACTTAATGATTATATTAACCTGTCTAAGATAAATGAGGAGCTTCCTGGCGTTGAAGATTTCTACTACGAAGCATCCATAGAGATTCTTACAGATCCTGGACCTCCGTCTGCGTATGCAGCTAAACATGGCGCAGCCATAGTATATGGCATTACTATACCGGTGCATGCTGAAAATGAAGAGCTTGCCGCGGAGTTTATTGAGCTTCTTCTTTCTGAAACAGGCAAAGAGGTAATAGAGACTGAAAATGGTCAACCAATGCTTGACCCGCCGATATGCGACCAGCCTGAAAACCTGCCTACATCATTACAGGGCTTGTTCGATTAAATAAGGCATTAAGGAGGTTTAAAACGGGAGTTCTCGACGATTTAATCTCCAGCTTAAGTGGAGACAGCATAGTTCGTGAGGTACACGCGTGTGTCTTCTGGACTGCAGTGCTGAGCAAGCACTGCGGTCTGGCCTCCACCTTCCATGAGCCACACCCATCTCACAGGTCAGTAAAAAATGTGGGGGGATTAACCAGGCTATCCGCATTAGAGTTGGCACAATATGCCAGGTCGGACAATGTTCTGGAGGCATCTATTGGAATGGCAACCATCAATTCTCTAATAGATATTGATGAAGCTAGATGTGTTGAGAAAAATGCCCTTGATGTTCTGGCAGGGAAGGGCAAAAATAAGAAGATAGCAATAGTAGGTCATTTCCCATGGATTCCAAAGCTGCGAAGCATAGCAGGGACACTTTGGGTTATAGAGCAAAGCCCTCAAGAAGGAGAATTGCCAGCAGAGGCGGCAGAAGAGATATTGCCCCAAGCTGACGTGGTTGGCATTACCGGGACTTCGTTCATAAATCACACAGTTGACAGATTGCTGGACTTAAGTAAGAGTAGCTTTGTTGTCATCCTGGGACCGACCACCCCTTTATCGCCGGTCTTGTTTGATTACGGTGTAGATATTCTCGCTGGAGTGAAGGTAGTAGAACCTGATAAGACAATTCGTTCCATCAGCCAGGGTGCCATTTTCAGTCAGGTGGAAGGGGCAAGGCTTGTAACTATAGCTAAGGAGAGAAAGAATGACCGGACCTCTTGATTCTTTCGGACGGAGCATAAATTACCTCCGAATTTCAGTTACCGACCGTTGCAATCTGCGCTGTATCTACTGCATACCACCTGAAGGTGTACCTCAAATGCCCCATAGTGCAATCCTCTCCTACGAGGAGATTCAAACTATTGTCCGAGCATCAGCAGAGCTGGGCATCAACAAAGTAAGGCTCACCGGTGGCGAGCCTCTGGTTAGAGCTGAATTACCCAAGCTCGTTCGTATGCTATCTCAAATTGAAGGAATTGAAGAGCTTTCGTTGACGACAAATGGGGTATTTCTCAAGAAATACGCGCTGGAGCTTAAGCAGGCAGGCTTGTCTAGAGCTAACGTGAGCCTAGACACGCTTAAGCCTGATAAATTTCGATACATAACCCGTCTTGGAGAATTGAAAACTGTTCTTGAGGGCATCGAGGCAGCAAAGGAGGCCGGCTTCGAACCGGTCAAGATAAACACTGTAGTCATGCGGGGCATAAACGAGGATGAGGTACTGGATTTCGCCAGAATGACCCGCGAAAATGGATGGCATGTCCGGTTCATCGAGCTTATGCCCTTCAAGGGTGTAGCAGAGTTTGTACCTTCCATTGAATTGCAACAACATATTAGTTTGCTTGGCAAACTTGAGCCCTGTCCTGATTCCATCGGGATAAGTGGCAACGGACCTGCTATATACTACCGTTTAACGGGAGCCAAGGGAACTATAGGCTTTATCAATCCCATCACCGAGACCTCCTTTTGCTCCCGGTGTAACCGCATGCGACTTACTCCAGATGGCAAGTTACGCCCCTGCCTTCTGAGAGAAGATGAGATTGACTTAAAAATGCCGCTACGCAATAATGCCTCGATAGAGGTACTAAAAAGCCTGATTGTAAAGGCAGTTGCTTCCAAGCCGCAGCATCATCATTTGGAAGGAGGCAATATCAGGCTGGTTAATCGAAAAATGTCCCAGATTGGAGGTTGAGAATGGAGTCAGGACAAATTCACATGATAGACGTTACCCAGAAAAAAGAAACAGAACGCCAGGCGGTAGCCAAAGGCAGGCTACAGATGAAACCTGCCACCTTAGAACTTATCCGTAAAGGGAAACTCGTAAAAGGAGATGTCTTAGCCGTAGCAAAAACGGCAGGGATCATGGCTGCAAAAGATACTCACCGTCTTATACCTCTGTGTCACCCTCTCCAGCTTACTCACATTGCAGTTGAATTTAATCTCCCTGAAGGTGGCAATTCTGTTGAGGTTACTGCCAGCGCCAGGGGAGTTGGGAAAACAGGATTTGAAATAGAGGCGCTGGTAGCGGTATCTGTAAGTGCTTTGACCATATACGATATGTGCAAATCAGTAGACAAAAGCATGACCATTGGAGATATTCGCCTGATAAGGAAGAGTGGAGGTAAAAGCGGGCTTTATCTAGCCGACTAGCTCATCCAGCACCATCTTAACCACTTCAGGAATTGCCTGCTCCACCTCCGGTGTGCATTTCTCGCTAAAGGTAGAAATATCTTTGGCTTCTACAGCGAATATAGTTATTTTTTGGGGCATTGCTAAGTTAAGCATCTTCCCTAATTCCAGAGCAGTAGCGAAATTTATTTGATGAGGTGAGGAAAAGTGCTTGGTGAGGGAAAAATCTTCAGGTCCCATGCGGTATATCTGTCCTGCATGTCCCCTTTCAGTTTGAACAGCATCAATGATAATTACTTTATCATAGCCTATAATAGAATCTAAAAGTCTAAGGCCAGCTTCAGCTACTTCAGCTACGGTTATCTGGGGGTCTTTGAGTTGCTTCTCTATTTCTTGGACTACCCTGATTCCCACGCCGTCATCAGATAAAATAAGATTTCCCAGCCCTAAAACTAGGGTTTTCATTTCGATTTGCGAAAACCTGTTATTAGATGCCCTGACTCAGTTTTTTAACCTCATTGCCCTGGGCATCATAGATGGTCACTTCCAGAGGCAATTGTCCAGGGAGAGAATGTGTGGCACAGGCAAGACAGAGATCGTAGGGACGCCAAGCCATCTCAATGCGGTTGAGCAACCCTTCAGTTATCTCTTTACCAGGTTTTATCAGGTCTTCAGCTGCCTTCTTAACCGACATATAAAAAGCGGCATAGTTGTTGGTGGTACCCACAATCAGATTGCACTTCTTTATCACCCCTCTTTCGTCAGTTATGTAATGATGGGTAAGGGTACCTCTTGGTGCCTCCACGATGCCCACCCCTTCATCGGGCGTTGCCGTTGGTATATTGCGAATATCTGTGCTGGTTATCTCCGGATCCTGGACAAGCTCCACCATTCTTTCAGCTGCATAAAGAAGTTCAATCAGGCGTGCCCAGTGGGTTGCCAGAGTGTAGTGGACTGGTTTGCCGCCAAGAGTGGAGTACATTTTTTCATATTCTTCCTGAGCCAGAGGAGTTGCCATACCGTCAGCGGCATTCAACCGAGACAGAGGTGTAGCTCGATAAACTCCGCTGTCTTTGCCATCAACAAAACCTTTCCAGCCAACCTTCTTAAGATAGGGAAACTTGAGATATGTCCAGGGTTCAACGTGTTCTGCCAAGTGTTTCACATAGTCCCGAGGAGCATATTTACAGAACTCTTTGCCCTCAGGGTCAACCACACGAACCTTACCATCATAAAAATTGACCTTATTATTTTCATCAACCAGCCCCATATAATAAGTCCGGTGTGTAAATGTATCACTCAGGACCATGTCCAAATACTCTTTGTTCTTCAGAACCACGTCATCGAGAACTTTGAGTGATAATTTAGCAAACTCCACCGACGATTTGGCTATTTCTTCTATCTTTACTCTTTCCTCTTCATTTATGGCTTTGCTTACACCGCCGGGCAATCCGAAGCAAGGATGTATCGGGCGTCCACCAATTGTCTGGATAACCCAATGATTTTCGTGACGTGTCTTGATTACAGCACCTCCCAGCTCTAACCCCACTTTCGCAATTACTCCCAGAATATTACGCTCAGCGGGAGGAGCATCTGGCCCCATAACAAAATCTGGGCCGGCGAGAATATAAAAGTGAGTAGTATGGTCAGTTACGTAGAAAGCGCTGTAGAGGAGTTCACGGAGTTTTTTGGCTGCGCTGGTTGGCTCGACGTGAAACAGGTCGTCCAGGGCTTTGGTTGATGCCAGGTGGTGGGCTTCGGGGCAGACTCCGCAGATACGCTGAGTTATCTGAGGCATGTCCTCGGCCGGGCGACCCTCGGAAAATTTCTCAAATCCCCTGAGTTCGGGAACCTGGAAATAAACATTGGCTACCCCGCCATCGTCATTGAGGAAGATGGCAATTTTACCATGCCCTTCAAGACGGGTGATGGGATCTATCATTATTTTTTTCATTTTATCCTTGCCCTCCTGAGTAATGAATCTGGCAGACTATAGCGGTAAAAAGTTCCTGCTGGGTCAGGAATATCGTCAATTATCTTTTGAATCTCCTCAGGGTCATTGGAGTCAATAATAGAAGATAAAGCGCTCAAAAAATGAGCTCCCTGGTCGATTACTCCTTCCACTGGTCCATAACAGCCGGTACATGGCATATTAGCTTGTGGACAAAGAGCACCACAGCCCCCCCGAGTAGCTATGCCGTAGCACAATAACCCCTGCTCAAGCAGACACTTTTCCGGGTCAGGGGTTATTTCATGAGGGCGGTAGAATTTTTTAATTTTCTTTTCCTCTTTCTTACGAGGGCACTCATCGCAAACAGCCTTGATCGAGTGACTTATGACAGTTCCTTTCGGCGGTAACTTGCCTGTAATCAAAGCTTCAAGGGCAAGCCAGGTAGTCTTTTCCTCCGGAGGACAACCGGGGACGAAATAATCAACATCTACGGTTTGGGCCAGAGTCTTAACCGTATCATAGAATTCGGGAAGCTCGAGTTCGCCCTCGGGTACCTTAACTTTCGTCTGGGGAAGGATTTTCTTAGGATTATCAGTCGTCGGGGTTTCGATATAGGCGCGTTCGAAGGTCGTTTTTCGGTCATAAAAATTAGACAGCCCTGGGATACAACCCTCATAAGAACAAGAGCCATAGGCAATCATCAATTTGGACTTAGCTCGTAAGAGTTTGGCAATGTGCTCGTTCTCCGAAGTCCTGATAGCCCCATTAAAGAGACAGGCGTCAATACTTTTATCGGGCATCTTCTCTACGTCAGCATATTTGAAATCTAAGCCAACCGGCCAGAACACGATGTCGGCAGCCTCGGCCAGCTTCAGAATTTTGTCGCCTATTGCCAGGGTGGCGATGTCGCAACCGCCACAACTAGCCGCCCAGTAAAGAGCTATTTTCAGTTTAGCCATGCTTTGCCTCCTTAGAACTCTGCTTTAAATGGCCCAATGTATTTGGCCCAAGGTTTTTTATGGATTGAGTAAAACTATTAGCCACCTCAGCAAATCTTGCTCCCTCAGACGCGGAAACCCACTCCAGCCGAACTCTTTCTTCCTCTATCCCAAACTGCTTCAAAATCCTCTTGAGTAACGGGATACGACGTAGCGTCTTGTAATTTCCTTCAATGTAGTGGCAATCACCGGGATGACAACCAAGGACCAACACGCCATCAGCACCGATGCTAATCGCTTTAAGGACAAAGAGAGGGCTTACCCTGCCACTACACATAACCCTGATTATCCTTATAGCGGGATGGTATTGGATTCTGGAAGTGCCCGCCAGGTCGGCACCGGCATAAGAGCACCAATTACAGCAAAAAGCTATTATTTTTGGTTCAAAATTGCCCATCTAGCCTCCTGACTAAACAGAAAGGGCAGTACCAATCCACCCTTACTCACCACTCTGATAAAACGATCTTGTAAATGATAGCACGTCTGCTAAAAAAAGGCACCTCCTATCGTCTGACGCATCAGGATTCGCGCTCTAGATGGAAAGTAGAGGCAATCCTATTGCGATATCCCAGCCTTTTTAAGAGATTCCTCTACCTTGGCCACCAAGTCTTTTGGTTTGATGGGCTTGACAATATATTCAGACACCTCAAATGGGAAAGGTTGCCCCAGTGACTCTGAGAAGCTGGTCAGTGCCAAGACAGGAATCTTGGCAAGCACTGGGTCCTTGCGGAATTGGTCGGCAAATGTAAAACCATTCGCCTCTGGCATCAAAATATCTAGAACGACTAGATCGGGTTTCTCTTTTCTTGCCTTTTCCAAACCTTCCTGTCCATTGTAGGCCACAACCACCTCGTAGGCCTTACTTTCCAGAGCTCCTCTCATAACTTTCACAAGATCAACATCATCATCAACGAGTAGAATCTTCGGCCTTTGTTTCATATTTAATCGCCTCCTTAGTTATTCGTTCTGGGACCTTACATGCGCATATTATGTCTTAGATACTGTCTCAAGCGTCCGTATTTGTGGCAAAGTAAAAGTAAATTTACTTCCCTTACCAGTTTCGGGACAGGGACTCTCAACCCAGATTTTCCCTCCATGAGCCTCAATTATTCGCTTCGATATTGATAACCCCAATCCAGTTCCTTTAGTTCCCACATTGCTCCCTCTAAAAAACTCGTCAAACACTCGGGGCAGCTCACTAGGTAGTATGCCGACGCCAGTGTCCATTGTTTCAATCGCTACCTCGTTATCATATTCCTTCACCCTTACAAGTACCATGCCTTCACGTGTATAATTAATAGCATTACTTATCAGGTTATTCAACACTTGTTGCAGACGTCGCTTGGATGCGTAAACTTTAGGTAAACTTTCAGGTAGTTCAACCTTCAATACTATTCCCTTCTTCTTAGCAACACTACTGAGCTCTTCCACCACTTGTTTAACTACCTCATGCAAAGAAAGTTCTACTTTCTCGCGCTCAAGCTGGCCAGCTCTGATACGAGGTATATCCAGCAGATCGGTAAGCAAAGTTAGAAGCTCATCAACCCTCCTGATACCCCTCTGCATCAGATCCTTTTGCCCTTCAGTAATCTCTCCGGTGTATCCATCCACCATATAGGATAATAAGCTCTGAATAGCAACCAGCGGTGATTGGAGATCATGAGCGACAACACTGAGAAAGCGAACAAACTGTCGTCTCTCCTCTTCCAGCTTGTCTACTTCAGTAAAACACTGTTCTAGCCTCCTGGCATTCTCCAAGGCAATAGCACCTAGATTTGCAACCGCCTGCACGAAATACATCTCGTCAGCTGCGAAGTCATGCTGATTTGCAGTGTATACCCTTATCACCCCCACTACATCTTTCTTGAATATCACTGGTACCGAAAGCATAGATGCAATCCCCTCCCGTTTCGCCTCTTCCCTATACTGTACTCTCTCATCCTCGGTTGCGTTCAATACGGCAACGGGCTTCCCTTTCAACACCTGGGGAATACTCTTGTCGGCAGACAACTGGCCCTTGTTGACATACCAGTCGCTTAATCCATATGCTGCTGTCTGAAGCAAATCTTTCCGGTCCGGGGTTAGGAGCATTAATGAGCACCCTTTAACATCCATTGCCTTGGCAACAGTTTCTACAATTGTATTGAGCACGTTCTTAGGAGTACCAGCTGAATTAATCACAGCTGCTATTTCGTAAAGACTGCGGTAGTATCTCTGCGTCAGACTCACCATTACCTTACTTCAGCACACATACCACTATCACAATGCAGCTGAAACCTATGCTCTCCGCTACTATTATACTATGAAACTGCCTACACGCTCATCGGAATATCGCCATAACCCTAACCGAGTCCAAGGCAAGTTATCCACTCTAGATTATGGTCTCTGCAAGGTCCGTATCAAGCCTCCGTTATGCTCTCTTATATTCACTGTAAGCGGCATCTGACCGGGCAGGGCATGAGTCGCACAAGCCAGACACGGATCATATGCTCGGAAAGCCATCTCCACCATATTGAGGAAACCTTCCTTCACCTGGGGACCCTTGACAAATTCCCTGGCCGCCTTTTTCACAGATAAACATATGGGGGCAGCATTGTGCTGAGTTGCTACAATAAGATTCACCTTTGTAGCTTTTCCTTCAGTATCAGCTTCATAATGGTGGATTAACGTTCCCCGCGATGCCTCAACACAACCAACGCCAACCTTGTCCAGCTTAAGGTCCATATTGCGTATATCCTTGCTGGTCAGCAAAGGATCATTAGCAATTCTCTGCATATGCTCAGCAGCCTGCAAAGCTTCAATTAACCTTGCCCAATGATAAGCGAGAGTATGGTGAGCAGGTTTGCCTCCCAGTATATCAAACATAGTCTCATATTCTCTCTGAGCGAGGGGGGTTAACATATTGTCAGCTGCGTTTAATCTTGCCAGTGGCCCCACACGGTACAATGATGTCGCTTCACCCTCGTTCAAGCCTTTCCAACCTATCTGTCGCAAGTGAGTTAACCTAACATATGTCCATGGTTCAACCCACTCTCCTATGTAATCAACATAATCGTGGCAATCAAACAAGGCATACTCCTCACCTTTTGGATTAACCACCCTGCACTTACCTTCGTAAAAATTCAAGCGATTATTCTCATCAACCTGTCCCATATAATAGGTGTTCAGTTTGTAAGCATCATTCAGGACAATATTCAAATATTCTTTGTTGTCCAAGACAACCTGTTTGAATAACTCCAGAGAAAACTGGCAAAATTCGACACAGAAATCGGCAGTTTCCCGTATCCATTTTCTGTCCTCCTCGATAATTACCACGGAAACTCCACCAGGCAAGCCACCCTCCGGATGGGCAGGCTTGCTGGCAATGTGCCGGATTATCTCCCGGCATCTTTTCCTTGCCTCTATGACCTTGCCACCGATCTCCAATCCAACCTTCTGCACCACACCGACAATATTCCGTTCTGACGGGTCACTAGTTGGCCCAAGGACAAAGTCAGGCGAGGAAAGTATATAGAAGTGCAACAGATGGTCTTCTACTATGAAAGCATTGTAATGGAGCTGCCTTATCAACTTGGCAGGAGGAGTTGGCTCTACCCTGTACAGGTCATCCAGCGCTTTCACCGACGCCATATTATGTGGAGTTGGACAAACGCCACAGATATTTGGCATAATCCGCGGCAACTCTTCTATAGGCCTACCCAGACAAAAAGTTTCAAATCCTCTAAGCTCCACTACCTGCCAATAAGCATCTTCTACTTCACCCTTATCGTCCAAAAAAATCTCGATTTTCCCATGTCCCTCAAGCCTGGTTATTGGGTTTATGGTTATCCTTTTGCTCACAGTACACCTCTTTCCTATCTAATCTATTTCACAATCTGCTTTTTCTGTAGTATCGAAGCGGGGAGTAAAAATCGATACAGATATCCCACAGGGTCAACAAACTGGCTTACAATTCTTGCTATGTCTTCATCACTCTCTGCGTCCAGAATTGATGCCATCGTAGAGATAAATTTAGCGCCGGAATCTTCGACTCCCTCCACAGGGCCAAAGCATCCCCGACACGGCACATTGATATTCATGCAGGATTCCCCACAGCCATCACGAGTAGCTGGACCCAGGCATACTATTCCTTGAGCTAGAAAACAAATATCGGGGTCTGCCTCTACCTCATGAATTCTCTTGATTTCCCTTATTGATATTTTATCCGGCTTCGATCTATTGCGTTTACAGCTATCACACAGGGCTCTATGAGGTGCTAAGGTTGAGCCTTTGGGGGGGAATTTATTTTCGATGGCCGCGCTCACGGCATGTAACACCAAATATGGAGGTGGGGGACATCCAGGCAGGTAATAATCGACATCGATGATGTCATTCAACGCATAAACACGGTTATAGAATTCAGGCAGAGTAAGTTCTTTCCCATTGACATTGGAGATTGTCTGGGGGTAGTTACTATTTGGGTTAACTACAGTTGGGGCATCACGGTACACCCAGTTGAAGATGTCCTCCTTCGTAGCAAGATTAGCCAATCCAGGTGTTCCTCCAAAGCAAGCACAGGCACCGAAGGCAAGAATTAGCTGTGATTTCTCCCTTAGTATCTTGGCTATCTCTTCTTGCTCAGAGTTTCTGACATGCCCATTGACTATACCCAACACAATTCCCCCATTTTTAATCTTTTTTAGGCTATCATACTTGAAGTCCATCGCCACCGGCCAAAGGACTATATCAACCGCAGCTGCTACCCGAAGTAGTACTTCATTTATATCCACTACCGTTTCGTCACAACCACCACACGACCCCAACCAGCAAATCGCAATCTTCGGCTTGGCCATCTCATTTCCCTCCTCTAACTTTAGTGGTCTCTTTGGATTTCTTTTCCGTCACCAGACCCCTTTTTGCCGGACCTAGTTTTACCAATTCTTGTCTCATCTCTTTCACCAACTCGGGGATTCTGTTGCCTTCGGGATCTCTGGATAGTTCTATCCTAACCCTTTCCTTCTCTATACCAACGGACTCTAACAGCCTGCGAACTAAACATACTCTCTTTTTTGCCTCGTAGTTGCCATCTTGGTAATGACACTCCCCTTCCGGACAACCAAGTATCAAAATTCCATCAGCCCCCGCTCTGAATGCCTCCAGCATATGAGTAGCATCAATTTTCCCCGTGCAAATTAGTGGAAGCCAGTTATCTATCTTGCTTGAGAGCATATCTTCGTTTGTCAGATAACCCCAGCTAAATTTGCAGGAAAAACACACTAATTTAGGTTTATATTCACTCAATGCAATCCTCCTAAACAATATTTTGGTCTGGACGCTGTATCAAAGACGAGTACAACTCATCTATCTTTTCCACTGTGTCATCATCGACCATTCTTCTTGCTTCAGATGGGCAAGCCGCAACACACATGCCGCAGGATTTACATCTGAACATATCCGTTGCGGATATAATTTTTTCACCAGAGCTAATCAAATGAGCAGAATAATAATTGCAGACATAAACACAATGCCCACAACCACTACACCTTGTTTCATCCACTTCAACTGGGCTCAACGACTTCTGAAAACCAATCGAGATGCAGGCTTTACAAGACAGACATGGCCCACAAGTAACACATCTTCGCGCTTCTTCTATCGCCTCTTTGAGTGTAAATCCCTGCTCAAAAATCTTGAAGTGCATTCTGTTCTCTGGTGGCATCCAGGGCACCTCGGGCTCACTCTTATAATTCTTCCTCAGAGGAATTGGATATCCCTCATAATCTCTTCTTCGCCCCTCCCTCATATCCACTCCCCGTAGATATCTGTCAATTGATTCAGCAGCCACAAGCCCTTCACCCATAGCTTCAACCATAAAGCCGACCCTTCTAACATCACCGCCTATAAAAACCCAAGGCTCGTTCACACTCTGCAACGTTAGATGGTCAACATTAAATCTACCACGCTCATCCAGAAGGCCTGCCTTCTGAAAGAGTGATTTATCAGGAGCCTGCCCTACTGTGATTATGAGTATATCGCCCTCCAGGTCTATACAGTCCGCACAATCAAATTTTGGATTGAACCCCTCTTCATCAAAGACGCTCACGCAAGTCGGGCAGTTGATTCCCTTAAATCTGCCACTCTCTCCGATGATTTTTCTCACACCACGGCTATAGATTATTTTTATGCCCTCCTCCCAGGCCCCACGGATCTCTTGCTCGTCTGCAGGTATACCATCTCTATGGTCTTTATCTTCACGTTCAAGGGCTACGACAGTGACCTCTGCGCCGTGCCTCCTAGCTGACCTGGCCACGTCAAAGGCTACATTCCCCCCTCCCGTGACAATGACTCTCTTGCCTTTGAAATAATCTGGGGCGATATTATTGTAACTAACTTCATATAGATAAGTGTGACCATACATAACACCGGCCAGGTCCTGCCCCTCTAAAGATTTTCCCTCAAAAGTCAGCACTCTGGGAAATGGCAGCCCGGTTGCGAGGAAGATTGCCTTATAGCCATCGTTCTTCAGCTGCTCTAGTGTCAAATCTCCCTCTCCCAGCTTGTTGTTATACCGGACGTCTATGCCAGCTATTCTTACGAGGTTTTCAACCGTAGTCTGCAGAACATCCTTGGGCAAGCGATAATCCGGAACCAGCCACAGTGCTCCGCCGAGCCTGTCAGAAGCTTCGATTACCGTTACGTTATATCCTTTCTTGCTTAAATGGTAGGCACACATCAGCCCGCCCGGCCCACCACCTATAACAGCCACCTTTTCTTTATTTTTGACTATCTCAAGTTTTCCCAGTTCCCTAAGATGTTCAGTATAAACATCCGACAAGAATCTCTTGAGGAGCCTCCTCTTAATTGCACCACCCTTTTTGAGGTAGTTACACTCTAGCTCACAAATTCCGCAGATGTAACCACAAATGTTGAAGAAGGGATTTCTTTCATAGAGATAATCGCTAATCTGGATCATACCTTCTCTTGCCGAATCCATATCTTCAGGGAGCAGGGAAATGAGCACGTTTGTCCGCTGGATATCCTCATTTATCGGGCATTTGATCTCGCAGGGGGGGAGACACTGTCTTACTGCCATCTCCACACGTGCCACTCCCGTGGCTTCAGTTTTCCACATATTTAACCTCCTTGCACAGATTAAGCTTAAAAAAGTTATACACCGGATACCAGTTTAACAACGATTCATTGCCTCAATTTTCCAAGGATGCAATATAGTAGACCCTCACTGACTTGTGGCACATAAGCTTCTACGGATAAGCAAAACCACTATAACAATTTTAGGTTAAGAGAGCAATACACCTAGTTGCACCAGATAAAGTTAGATGCTACACTTATGTAGCTTCACAAGCCACGTTTAGCTCAACTGAGTATGTGAATCCGCCCTTTGAGACCGATGCCTTGGAAACTAGATCTAAAATCCAGAGGGATGCCATCTAGTGCATCGCTACGAATCTATTTCATGACCACAAATCAGTCATGTTTCAGGAGGTGTCCTTGAAGCAAGCAGTCGAAACCAAACCAATCAAAGAGGAAGCAAGTAAAGCTATAGATAGCAAGACACAGCAGCAAATAAAGAAAATAATTGAAGCTACTGAGGGACAAGCAGGAGCGCCAATCAGGGTATTACAAAAGGCGCAGGGGCTCATTGGCTATCTACCACGTGAGGTTCTGGAAATAATAGCCAGGGAAATGAGAATCCCTCTAAGCGAGATGTATGGAATAACGAGCTTCTATTCTTTTTTCTCGATGGTGCCAAAGGGTAAATATGTCATTCAGGTGTGTTTGGGTACCAGTTGCTACGTCAAGGGAGGGCAGAAAATAATTGATACTCTGAAGAAAGAGCTCGGTCTTGAGTCTGGGGGGACGACAGCAGATGGCAGATTCTCGCTACAAACAGTAAGGTGCATTGGCTGTTGCGGTTTATCTCCTGTGTTAGCCATCAATGAAGATATACATAGGAGAGTGAAGCCCAGCAGACTAAAGGATATCCTGAGTTCATATCGATAGGAGAGTGCAATGAAACGACTTGCGTCGGTAGAAGAATTAAACAAGCTTGTAGACCAAATTAACAAGAAACTGTCGCAACGAGAAAAGAAGACCCAGGTAAAAGTTCATCTTGGAACATGCGGAATATCTTCAGGCGCAAACAAAGTCCTTGCGGCTTTTCAACGAGAGATCGAAAGCCGTAAGTTAACAGAAGTCGTCGTATTAAAGGCAGCCTGCATTGGCTTATGCGACCGAGAACCAGTAGTTACAATTGTTCATCCCATAAAAGGCAAGACTATCTATTACGATCTCTCCGAGGATAAAGTTCCCAAGGTCATCGAGCAGCACCTCATTAAAGGTAAGATAGTAGACGAATGGAAACTAAATCCCGATGACCCCTTGCTCAAGCTGCAAGAAATACGGGTAATGCATAACCAGGACCTCGACCCGATGAACATCGAAGAATACATCGCCCGAGACGGCTATCAAGCGCTGGCTAAAGCACTGACCCAGATGAAGCCGGAGGATGTTATCGCAGAAATAGGAAAAGCTGGCTTGAGAGGTCGAGGAGGAGCAGGCTTCCCAACAGCTACAAAGTGGACGTTTGTCCGCAATGCTCAGGGCGATGAAAAATATGTTGTCTGCAACGGTGACGAAGGTGACCCCGGCGCCTATATGAACCGCGCTGTCCTCGAAGGCAACCCACATTCAATAGTCGAGGGTATGGCCATAGGAGCCTATGCCATAGGCAATGTGCGCCAAGGTTATGCATACATCCGCGCTGAATATCCCCTTGCTATCGAAACATTAAGTCACGCTATAAACCAGGCTCGAGAATACGGCCTGCTGGGGAAAAATATTCTGGGAACTGGCTTTGAATTCGACCTGGATATATTCCCGGGAGCCGGTGCCTTTGTCTGCGGCGAAGAGACAGCCCTTCTGATATCAATCGAAGGAAAACGAGGAAATCCTCGCCAGCGACCACCCTTCCCGGCTAACAAAGGACTTTTCGACAAGCCCACCACGCTCAACAACGTGGAGACCTGGTCGAACGTCCCACAGATAATCTGGAAAGGGGCTGAATGGTTCAGTAGCGTCGGTACCACAACCAGCAAAGGCACAAAAACTTTATGTCTGGTTGGCAAGGTGCATAACACAGGTCTGGTTGAAGTCCCTTTGGGTACAAGTTTAGGAAAGATTGTATTTGATATCGGCGGCGGTATACCGAATGGGAAGAAGTACAAAGCAGTGCAGATAGGAGGTCCATCGGGCGGCGTTATCCCTATCGAGTACTTAAATACCCCAGTAGACTATGAGGCTGTTACTGCGCTGGGGGCTATCATGGGCTCGGGTGGACTAGTGGTAATGGATGAGGATAGCTGTATGGTTGACGTCGCCAAGTTCTTTCTCCAATTTACCAGGGACGAGTCTTGTGGCAAATGTACTCCATGCCGTGCCGGGATACCCAAGATGCTTGAACTATTGACCAGGATCACAAACGGCGAAGGCACGATGGAAGATCTCGCTACACTAGAAGAGCTGGCTGAGATGGTCGGTTCTGCCTCTATCTGTGGTCTGGGGCAAACAGCCCCTAACCCGGTGCTAACCACACTTCGGCATTTCAGAGAGGAATACGAAGCGCATATCATAGACAAAAAATGCCCGGCTGTAGTCTGTCAACCTCTCTTCAGGGCACCATGTCAGCATACCTGTCCTGTTGGACTAGACGTCCCGGGATATGTTGCTCTCATAAAAGCAGGTAACTTTGAGAAAGCTTACAGGCTCATCATGCAACGGCTACCATTACCATTGAGTGTCGGACGCGTGTGCCACCACCCTTGCGAAGGCAAATGTCGAAGAGCTCAGATTGAAGACCCTATTGCAATCAAGCATCTGAAGAGGTTCGCTGCTGACTATGCATTTAACCACGGACTTGAATACATTCCTCAAATCAAAGAGAAAAGGAAAGAAAAGATAGCAATTATTGGCGCTGGTCCGGCGGGCTTATCAGCAGCCTGGGATCTTGCCAGAGAAGGTTTCCAGGTTACCGTGTTTGAAGCCCTGCCTGTGGCTGGTGGGATGCTGGCGGTAGGTATACCTGAATACCGCCTCCCCAAGAACGTTCTCAACAGAGAGATCGAAACAGTAAAAAAGCTCGGGGTTGATATAAGACTTAACTCACCTGTAAACGATGTCGAATCTCTGCTGAAAGACGGTTACCAGGCAGTATTTATCGCTACCGGTGCACATAAAGGTGACAAGATGGGCATCCCTGGTGAAGACCTGAATGGAGTCTTTGACGCCATTGATTTCTTGAGGGAAGTAAACCTGGGGAAAGATATCAAGGTAGGACAAAAAGTGGCCGTCGTTGGGGGTGGGAACTCAGCCATCGATACAGCCAGAGTAGCCCTAAGAAAGGGCGCCAAAGAAGTGCATATCCTCTACCGAAGAGAAAAGAGAGATATGCCGGCAATAGTTGAAGAGATCGAGGCCGCTGAAGAGGAAGGCATACTTATTCACTGTCTAACGGCGCCAGTCAAGATCATGGGCAAGAACGGCAAAGTCGATGGGGTCGAGTGCGTCCGCATGGAACCAAGGGAGTTTGACAAGAGTGGCAGAAAAACCCCTTACCAGATCAAGGGTTCCGAATACACTGTGAATTTCGATACGGTTATCGAAGCTACAGGACAGAGACCCGATACTACGTACCTTAGCAGAGATGGGATAAGCGTAACAAAACGGGGAACGATAGTAGCCGACCCGAGAACTCTAGCTACCGGACGTAAAGGAGATTTCGCCGGCGGAGATGTACATACGGGCGCAGCCACAGTAATCGAAGCAATAGCTGCAGGACAAAGGGCAGCTTGCTCAATAAGGCGATATCTTCAAGGAGAAGAACTCACACCATTAGTCGAACGCAACGGCTACGAACCGATAGATGTGCCTTCTGTGATGCCGACCGAAGACCAGCTTAAAGAAAAGCATCGACTAAAGATTGGCGAGATTCCCGCTGCTGATAGGATAACTTCCTTTGAGGAGACAGTCTTACCTTACAGCGCGAAGGAGGCAATAGAGGAAGCCAGCCGATGTCTAAGATGTGACCTTGAAGCAGGAGAATAGACATGAAAGAAATAACGCTTACAGTCAATGGCAAGCAGGTGAAAGGCAAGGAGGGAGATACTGTTCTTGAGGTATGTGAAGCTAACAACATACACATCCCAACCTTGTGCCACTTAAAAGGGCTAACTGATGTCGGCGCCTGCCGCATGTGTGTGGTTGATATCGAAAAAGAAAGGCGCCCTGTGCCTGCATGCACCTATCCGGCACGAGATGGGTTGGTAGTACAGACACACAATGAAAAACTGGAGAAATATCGCCGGTTGATTCTGGAATTGATGTTTACCGAACGCAACCACCTGTGCGCTCAGTGCGTGGCCAGCGGCGATTGTGAACTACAGAGCCTTGCTTATGAGTACCAGATGGACAATGTGCGCTATCCATATTCATGGCCAGCGTTACCTGTAGACTCAGTAAACGATTACCTAGTTATTGACCATAATCGCTGTATTTTGTGTGGCAGATGCATCAGGACTTGCGATGAAATTGTGGGCGTTCATGCACTGGACTTTGGCCATCGCGGTTGGAAAGACATGGTTATCGCCGACCTCAATCAACCTTTAGGAACATCATCCTGCATTTCCTGCGGAGCTTGTTTTCAAGCCTGCCCCACAGGTGCCATATTCTCCAAGAACAGCGCCTACAAGGGAAAACCCCAAGAATGCCAAAAGGTAAACACCATATGCCCAATATGTGGGATTGGCTGCGAGATTGAAGCGCTAGTCAAGGATAACAGGCTCGTGAGAATTGACAGCCCTGACATTACTGGCAAGCGCGGCATACTTTGTGACAAAGGACGTTTTGCTCTGTTGTCCAGAAAAGACGAACGTGTCAAGTCAGCACTGGTAAGAAATGGTCGCGGTAAGCTCGAGCCACAGCCACTATCTAAAGCCATAGACACGGTAGCCAAGAAACTTGCTCAATTGAAAGCACAGTATGGCAGTAACGGTATAGCTGGCATAGCATCAAGCCAGGCCAGTACCAACTCCCTCAAGGCCTTCAAAGAACTCATAGCCGGTACAATCGGCAGTGACTTAATCGACACTCTCGATGGGGATACCTACAGAACCATTATCAAGGGCATAAACGGTCCTCGAGCTCAGGGAGGTTTGGATATCGAAACCTCGCTAGAAGAGATACTCAAGGCTGATTGCATAATCGTGGTAGGAGCCAATCCCCTTGGAAGCCATCCTGTGGCTGGTTCTTATATTGCCAGAGCAGTAAGAGGGAACAAGGCAAAGCTTATCATTATCGACCCGGCGCAAAATGCCTTCCCTTACCATGCTACGCTGTGGCTAAAACCAAAGGAAGGCACTGAGCAACTAGCAGTGAATGTCCTATCCAAAGCTGTCATAGAGAAGAGCACTAAGAAAGACTCTGCCCGGACAAAGGAAGTAGCAGCATCCCTCAAGGATATCAATGTAAAGCAAAATAGTAAGCGAGCTGGGATAGATAGCGATGATCTTCTTGAGGCTGCAGATATGCTCAGCAAGGCTAAGCACAACATCATAGTCTACGGCGAAGGCGTTCTGCAACACAAGAATCCCGGGCTGATAACATCTCTCCTCAATTTGGCAACCATCGTCAGCAGTCAAGATAAAGAGAGACCACAAATCATCTCTCTAAAACCCAAGGGAAATAGCCGTGGCGCCTGGGATATAGGAATAGCCAATTCATCGCAATCAATCATAAAGAACCTGACGAGCAACAACATAAAGGCTTTATACTTACTTCTGTCTGATGACTATGTTGACGCATCAGAATTACCAAACCTTAGCACAGGATTAGAATTCATAGTTATTCAATCAAGTTATCTCTCATCAGCAACATCGAAAGCCGACGTCGTGTTACCATCGCCAATCTGGACAGAGGTAGGGGAAGAATATACCACACTGGACGGTATAGCCAAATTGACTTCGCCCCTCGTCAAATCATCTGATGACATCAAAGCAGATGCAGAGATATTGCGTGAAATTTCACAACAGATGAAGAAATAGCAATTGAAAAGAAGGAGTTTCTAACATGACAAAGGTCAAGGTAGCTACAATCTGGTTGGAAGCTTGTGCTGGCTGTCATATGTCATTCCTTGATATTGATGAGGCGATAATCGAGCTAGCCGATAAGGTCGAATTCACTAGAACTCCTATAACAGACATAAAGGACTTCCCCCAGGTAGATGTCGGCATTGTGGAAGGCTCTGTCGGCAATACTGAAGAGGAAGAGGTGCTCAAGGAACTCAGGGCTCACTGCAAAATCCTTATGGCTTGGGGGGATTGTGCCTGTTTCGGTGGTGTGTGTGCCATGCGCAACACTTTCGATAAAGAAGAGGTTCTCAGGCGAGGATATATCGAGACTGAAAGTACCTACAAAGGCAAAATACCCTGCCCGCCTGGTGTGCCAGCACTCCTAGACCAGGTAAAACCAGTAAATCACGTGGTAAAGGTAGACTGTTATGTGCCAGGCTGTCCACCAGAAGCTGGAGCTATCTTATATGCGTTAAAAGAGTTGCTGGCAGGCAGAATACCAGTTCTGCCCAGCGATATGATGCGCTTCGATTAGAAAGAGGTGAAAACATGGCTACTAAAGTTAGCAAAACTATCGAAATAAACCCCGTTAGCCGGCTTGAAGGACATGGCAAGGTAACGATACAACTGGATGATTCAGGGAATGTAGCTGATGCTAAATTTCATGTAACACAGTTTCGAGGCTTTGAGAAGTTCTGTGAAGGCAGAGTTTTCTGGGAGATGCCGGCAATCACACCCAGAATTTGTGGCATCTGCCCGGTGAGCCACCACTTGGGCGCAGCCAAAGCCTGCGATGAGATTTTGGGAGTTGAGCTGACCCGCCCAGCTAAACTATTGCGCGAATTAATGCATATGGGGCAGGTCCTCCAATCCCATGCCCTCCATTTCTTCCACCTTGCCAGCCCAGATTTACTTCTCGGCATGGATGCTGAACCGGCAAGGAGAAATATAATTGGGCTGATTGCTGAGAATCCTGACATCGCTGTTAAAGGTATCAAGCTTCGCAGCTTTGGTCAGACAGTAATTCAAAAGCTAGGTGGCAAGAAAATCCATCCTAACGGCGCTGTCCCTGGCGGCATGAACACAGCTCTATCCACTGCCGACAGAGACCATTTATTGAAGCAAATTGGGTGGGCTATCGCTGATGCGCAGACTGCTATAAGTGTAATTAAGCATTACTATGAACAAGATAATGAGTTTGTGTGCACCTGCGCCAGTTTTCCCACAGGCTATCTCGGGCTGGTGGATGAAAGCAACAATCTGGAACTCTACGATGGCAAATTGCGGTTAATTGACCAGAAAGGAAAGAACCTCGAAGACCAGTTCAATCCATCCAATTACCTCGATATCATCAGCGAATACGTGGAGGATTGGTCTTATCTCAAGTTTCCATTTTACAAGAAGATGGGCTACCCTAAGGGTACTTATCGGGTGGGACCGCTTGCCCGACTCAACGTCAGCCAGGGAATATCCACTCCACTAGCCAATGCTGAACTCAAGAACTTCAAGAAACTGGGTAATAACGGCATAGTGGAAGGTTCATTATACTATCATTACGCCCGTCTCATAGAACTGCTTTATTCCATCGAAAAGATCCAGCAGTTGCTGGAGGATAAGGATATCTGTTCGACTGACCTTATAGTCACTTCCAACAAATACAACGAGCAAGGTATTGGCGTGCTCGAAGCACCGAGGGGCACTCTATTCCACCACTACTGGGTAGACGACACCGGCAAAATCAAAAAAGTCAACCTCATAGTAGCCACAGGCAATAATAACGCTGCTATAAACAAAGCAGTATATGAGGTAGCCAAAACACACATAAAGAACAACAAAATAACCGAAGGCATACTCAACCGGGTTGAAGTGGCTATCCGCTGCTATGACCCGTGTCTATCCTGCTCAACACATGCCTTAGGTCAAATGCCTTTCAACATTCAGGTCGTGTCACCTGACGGTGAAATAATAAAAGAGATTATAAGGTAGTGTCCTGTGTTTGTCCTGAAAATCGGCGAGGCACAACAGCAATACTGCCCAGAGCAGTATCATACTGTAATACCATCACACTGATGTTTGCAGATTACTACGGCAGACAATCCTATATTATGACCACTCGGTACTACCCCTCAAATATTTATCTATATCGGTAGCTGCCCGCCGTGCTGCCCCCATGGCACTAATAACCGTGGCTGCCCCTGTAGCCATATCCCCCCCACACCAGACTCTCTCCTTGCTTGTCCTGCCACTGGCCTCATCAGTCAAAATGGTACCCCACTTAGTAAGTTCAAGCCCCTTGGTTGTTGAGGGAATAATCGGGTTAGGTCTTGTGCCCAAAGCAGGAATGGCCGTATCTATCTCCATAATGAACTCAGAGCCTGGCTTTCGAATCGGCCGTGGCCGGCCACTTTCATCGGGCTCACCCAACTCCATTTCATGTAACTCCACTGCTCTGACTCTACCCCGTCCATCACCAAGAAATCTGCTGGGATTAGTCAAAAGCTTGAAAATAACCCCCTCTTCTTCAGCGTTTTCCCTCTCCTCAAGCCTGGCAGGCATTTCCACTTTGGAGCGCCGATAGATAATATACACTTCTTCTGCTCCGAGTCTCAAAGCGCATCTGGAAGCATCCATAGCTACATTTCCAGCGCCAAATACTGCTACCCGCTTCCCCACTTGTATAGGGGTATCATACTCAGGAAAAAGATATGCCTTCATCAGATTTGTTCGAGTAAGAAACTCGTTAGCAGAATAAATACCACTAAGATTCTCCCCAGGTATATTCAGGAATACCGGTGCCCCAGCCCCGGGAGATAAGAAAACAGCGTCAAAGCCATTTTCCAGAAGTTCATCTACGGTAGCTATTTTCCCGATAACATGATTGAGCTTAATTTCCACACCCAGCGACTTCACATAATCAACTTCACTCTGAACAATTACCTTGGGTAGCCTAAACTCGGGGATGCCGTACATCAGCACGCCACCGGCAACGTGAAGTGCTTCAAAAATAATAACTTCATACCCCAGCTTGGCCAGGTCAGCGGCACAGGTTAGACCTGCTGGTCCAGAGCCAACTACAGCCACTTTTTTACCATTGAATCTTATTCGCTCTTTTTGTTGTTCTGCGATTTCCGGATGGTCTCTTTCCCAATCAGCCACATACCGCTCTAGTCTGCCAATAGCAATCGGGCCTCCTTTTTTGGCCAGATTACAGGTCATCTCGCATTGCGTTTCTTGAGGACAGACACGACCACAAATGCCAGGGAGGCTATTCTTGCTCTTAAGTATTCTTGCTGCCTCAGGCATGTCACCTGCCCTTATTGCTTTTATAAATTCGGGGATGTCTATATTGACAGGACAACCATCCTTGCAGCCAGCTTTCTTGCAGTCAATACAGCGACTGGCTTCCTCCAAAGCCTGCTCGTCGGTATATCCCAGAGCCACTTCATTGAAATTCCTCCTCCTCACCTCCGGAGTCTGCTTCGGTATCGGCACCCGATTCAGATTCAGTTTTGGTTTCTCAGCCATTTTTACATTACAGAGATTCGCTCGGGTAATTCAGATAACTCTGCAATCCGCCGCAGGTTATCAGGTTGCCATAGGTTAAATGCCTGTGCCTCTTCCCTCAGATAAGCCCGTTTCCGCTTAATGAGCAACTCCCAATCCACTAAGTGACCATCAAATTCGGGGCCGTCAACGCAGGTAAATTTCGTTTCACCGCCTACAGAGACACGGCAACAACCACACATGCCTGTACCATCAACCATTATTGGCGTGAGACCGACAATCGTCTTAATATCAAACGGCTTTGTCGCCCTGCAGCAGTCCATCATCATAAATATACGCCCGAATGCGAAGACCCTATCGACCTTGTTCCCGGATTCCAGGTATTCTGTGATAAATTCGCGCACTCGCCTGTGTTTCCCAAGGCTCCCATCTCCTAAAACAACGTATGTTTCATCGCTCACACTCTTTAATCTGTCCTCCCAGAATAGAGATGCTTTATCTCTAGCTTCCATGACTGTAACTACTTTGTTGCCCTTTTCCTTGAGAGCCTTTATCATAGGTACCATAGGACCAATTCCAAATGTGCTACAGACAGACAGAATATTGCCATAGGATTCAATTTCGGTAGGCCTGCCCAGGGGACCCACTATATCCCTAATACAGTCGCCCTCATCAAGAGCAGAGAGTTTCATAGTACTTTTCCCCATGATAAGAAAGAGAATTTCGAGTGTCCCTCTATCCTCATCCCAACCAGCTAGCGACAAGGGAAATCTCTCCCCAACTTCATCTACCCGCAATATGACAAACTGCCCTGGTTTAGCTTTTCGGGCAATTTCGGCAGCTTCTACTTTAAGATAAATTGTGTTGGGGACAAGAATCTCCTTTTTTACTATTTTACACATTACTAGCCTCCAGACCTTACTTTTCTACCCTCCCTGACAAAGTCGAGGCAAGCTGCATTTATTCTAAAGCATCCGCTACAAGCTTTGCCAAGTCCATCACCTCAATATTTATATCAGGGCCTTTTTCTTCGCCCTTGTTATTCATAGCACATCTAAAGTGTATCTGGCACTTTGGGCAGTCAGTCACCAGAATTTCTGCACCAGTAGCTTTCGCCTCCTGCAATCGCCCAACCCTCATTTCATGAGAGTACAAATCACAGTTGGTAAAAGCGCTCGTCCCACAGCAAAGAGCATACTCCCTGTTCTTTTCCATCTCGGCTAGCTCTATCCCAGGAATAGCCTGAAGTAATTGCCTCGGAGAATCATAAATGCCGAGATGCCTCCCTAATCGGCATGGGTCTTGATAAGTTACCTTCTTCCTGAACTCCTTCAATTTCAATTCCTGCTCCCCCATCTTCCCAGCTACAAATTCGGAGATATGCTGCAACTCACAGTCCAGCTTAAACCCATACTTAGGATAGTCTAGCTTAAATGTACGATAACCTTCAGGGCATGAGAAGATAATCTTCTTTATCCCGGCTTCCCTTATCACCCTTGTATTATGTTCAGCTAGTCTCTGAAAGGTCTCTGTATCTCCTGTCCACAACGCATCATGTCCGCAACATTTCTCATCGGGAAGTAGCATGGGCTCCACCCCCAAGTGATTTAGTATCTTCAAGCTTGCCTCTGTAATATCGAGCGTTCTCAGCTCCAGATACTGAAAAACTGGGTCAAAATAAGGTGCACACCCAACAAAGTATAAGATATCACTATTGTCAGATACCCTGTACTCCTTGGTTAACCATCCCAACCTTTTCTGTTTATACGGGGACCGTGCCATCAGCCGTGTAACGGAGTGTAAGAAACCACCGTGAGCCGGGCAGCCATGCTCATCAGCACCAAAAGCCAATGCCCTGACTCTTTGCACGAAAGCCGGGAAGTCAACATCGGTGGGACATCTTAGAGAGCAGGCATAACAGCCAAGGCAAGAGAAAAGTTTCTTATCACGAGTACTTTCTCTTTCCAGCCCCAATGCAACATCCTCAATCACAGACCGTGGGGAACAGGATGAATCATACTTAGCCACAGGGCATATGCTGGTGCACTTGCTGCACTCCAGACAATAGTAAGCCTTGGTCTCTTGAAGAATGTCCTCTAAATCCAGAGCAGGTTTTTCTTGACCAACTTGTCGAGATTCCCTGAAAGGTGAAGGCCCCAATTTTTTAAGCTCCTCCACCATATCTCTGATAGTCTGGGCAAATATTGTTCCCTCAGATGTAGCTATCCACTTAAGCCTTACCCTCTCCTCCTCAATACCAAGCATATTGGTGACCTTACTGACCATCTGGACCCTTTCTTCCGCCTTTAAATTACCCGAAATATAGTGACAGTCGCCTGGATGGCAACCGGCCACTAAAACACCGTCAGCTCCACTCTCAAGCGCCAGAGAAATATGTTCCGGAGCCACCATGCCGCTACACATAACCCTTATAATTCTTACATTGGGGGGATATTGGATACGGTTTGTGCCAGCTATATCTGCTGCAGCATAAGTACACCAGTTGCAGGCAAAAACAATAATGCGAGGTTCAAATTCAGCCATTTTCTACTGGGGCTAGCGCCTTAACCATGGTAGATAGTTCATCACGAGTGAAATGTTTGATGGACATGGCACCGCTAGGACAGGCAACAGCACAGACACCGCAGCCTTTGCACAACGCTTCATTCACTGTAGATATCATCCTACCGCCTTTAAGAATCACCTTTGCAGCTCGAAATTCACAAATGTCTTCACATATTCCACAGCCATGACATAGGGTTTTGTCTACACAAGCGATGGCAGCTTCAGTGACAACACTACCTCTATCTATTATCTCCAGTGCAGCCGCGGCTGCCGCTCTACCGTGAGACACAGAATCAGGAATATCCTTGGGACATTGGCAACAACCGGCCAGAAAAATACCATCCATGGCTGAAACTTGAGGTTCAAGCTTGGCATGACGCTCCAGAAAGAAACCCGTTGCCTTCTGGGTAATGGAAAACATCCTGGCGACTTCTCCTGCATCAGCCCGCGGTATCATGGCAGGACAAAGAATAACCATATCCACAGGAATACGTACTAGTCTTCCTAGCAGAGTATCCTCGGCTACCACAACAAGTTTTCCTTTCTCCTCCTCCGTAATGGCTCTATCAGTCACCTCAGCTACCTTGCCTTTTATAAAAACAACACCTTCCGCAGAAACACGCTCATAGAACTCTTCATAACCATCCCCTGTGCAACGCATATCAATATACATTTCATATACATCGGCATTTATTTTCTCCCTGAGATGATGGGCATGCTTCAGTGCGTACATACAGCATATTTTGGAGCAATATTCACGGTAATTTTTATC
>Ga0180301_10000625_pt1 | contig 27221 bp, 39 predicted proteins | sample GuaBasSediGuay16_FD_121797 | JGI IMG/M metagenome (GOLD analysis project Ga0180301, IMG submission 121797) | Subseafloor sediment microbial communities from Guaymas Basin, Gulf of California, Mexico - Guay16, Core 4569-2, 12-15 cm | ecosystem: Environmental > Aquatic > Marine > Hydrothermal... | reverse complement strand
GTATAGTAATATACCTATTTCTTCTAATTATTAATTAAAACACTTAATAAACCAAATAATACTCATAAAATACTTACAGTAATATAATAAATAAATACTATTTAGACGGGAGTAAGCTTTGGTTTAACTATCTCCTTCATAAAATCGGTTAGTCCTGCATTAGCTATCGCTTTCAGTACATCTTCATCAGATGCTCCTTTGGGTATGTCAATAATTTTGTCGAGTGGCTCAATATGTTTTATATTTACTCGTCTCCGCTTTACACCAGTCAGGCTCTTGGGACCCGTAATTAGTACAAAGTTATCATCTATAATATCCACGATAACACATTTTCTACCAGCTTCACGTCCAGCAATTTTAACACATATTCTGCCAATTTCTATGGCTGGCATTTCTTATCCACCCCACTATTACTAGCTAGCTACCTAATGTTTTTAGCCTTTAAAATTTTATCTATAGATCTCTTTATAATATTAAAAGTCTCCTCGATTGTGTAATGTTCTGTATTAACAATAATATCAAATACATTTGTTTCCCTAGGATCAATTCCATAATATTCTATAAATCTTATTACTTGATAATATTCGCGATTAATTGTTTCTTTAACGGCCTTAGAAAAAGGTATTTTATCTCGTTGAGCAATTCTTTTTATTCTAGTCAATAATGGAGCTGTAACAAGTATCCTTAGATCAGCATATTCTGATACGATCCATGCAGTCAGGTGACCATCAATAACGACGTTTCCTTTTCTAGCAATCTCTAAACTCTTACTATCAATCTCTAAATCAATACTCGGATCTTTAGCGGCTATTCTACTTAATTCTTCGAGAGAAACACCTCTATCTTTAGCTATTTTCCTAAATATCATCCCAGCAGAATAATATTCTAATCCATAATATTCAGCAATTAATTTGGCCTGAGTAGTTTTACCGCTACCAGGCGGCCCACTAACAACTATTACCGGCAACCTGATTAAACACCTGTGTATCTATCGAGAATAAGTAGAGTATTTAAACAATTAGGTTAATTTAGAGAGAACTCATTTCTCTAATAGAAGCCTTTAAAGCTTTAGCAAGACATTTATGGCAAATGTATCCTCCATAAGGTCTTTCAGGCCTCTTTTCAGTTTTAGAAAGTTTTCTAAGCTTTGACGATCTTAGCCTCGGTACTCCATTTAATGGTCTACCGCATATAGCGCATCTAGCAATGCCCGGTTTACGTGGTTCATAGTGTATAACCGTCCTACCACCTGGAGTTCTTCTATAAACTCTTCTTTTAGAGTGTGTTCTTAAACCAGGCCTAGGCATCACTTGATACCTCCACAGCATTACTTCTAAACTCTCATATCAAGTGTTTTAAGCCTAAAAGCTTTATCGGTATTTTATAATTTATTTAACCGGCTGTGTCATCTTAACTATTTTTGCGAATAAGTATGATGGGGCCATAAAACCTATGAATGCTATAAACAATATATGGGTAACATAATGTCCATCTATAGTACCGCTAATTAATGGTATCCCTATGGGAATTCTTACAATTATATCTTGCACCGGAATAACTAGATAGGTCGTCGATATAAGTGCAGTATATGATAACATAAATATTGCTAAATGGATAAAGAATAAAAGCATTAACCTTCTTTTAGCTCTATCTAATTGCTTCTTTATCTTACGTAGCTTTCTCATACTCCGCTTATCCTTTCCTATGGACTCACTAGAATATGTTGCAAGAAATTCAAATGCTTCTCGAAAGAATTTTGTTTTCGAAATAGAATATGCCAGATATAAAGCTATCATAGAAAAGCTTAAACCTAATAATAGAGCTGTGATAATAATCATTATATCACTACTCTCCGACAATCCTCTTAAGTAATGGATATGCCTCTAATGTTCTCTCATAGGCTATCATCATGTAATATTGTTGTACTATACCTACAGCAAGTAATATCCCAGTACCGGTGCCATAAGCTCCAAGCATATCAGCTGTAACAGCTATTGATGCTACAATTAATGAGCTGAGCACGGTTAACGGTGTAATATATCTTGCAAGGATTCTCTCCAGGATCTTCGGATTACGCCTAATACCGGGTATTTCCATTCCCGACTTCATAAGCTCCTCAGCTTGAGCCGATGCACTTAGGCCGGAAATTTCTACCCACATTATACCGAATAATGTAGCTAGACCAAGAACACTTATGGCATAAACCAACGCTTTTATAGGATCAGATAACGTGTTTATTATACTTCCGGGAGGAGAAAGATAATATGCTAATCCGCCAATAAGTCTTCTACCCGTTTCATCGTATTGTGCTAATAGATCAGCTATACCTCCTGCGCCTGGGAAATACATTCTAGCTAAGTTAGCAAATACAAGTATGTCACTGTAAAGAATACCTACCAATAGTACAGGAATATTTGTAACATATAAGAACTTCAACGGTATCTTAGTCTTAATACTTCTGAGTCTAGGAGATGTAACAGGTATTTCAACCTTAATGCCTTCTAGATACACCAATAATAGTATTATCGATAATGTTGTTATAAAGCCTACTAAGTCGTTTCCATAGCTACGCATAAACATTCTTGTCCAGTCCCCACCTGTTGCAGCGAGATCAATAAGAAATGGTACAAAACCTATCTTTTCACCAGTAAATGGGTTCACCATGGGAGAGAACGTGTTCCATATCATTCTCTGAGCTACACCAGCCAAAATAAATAGGCTAACACCACTACCTAATCCCCATCCCTTCTGAAGCATCTCGTCAAGTAGTATAACCATATACGTTGCAAGAAATAGCTGTAGACCAACACCTAGCCTCTGATAAATCGTTGCTTGACATCCAAAGAACGGGTTCGTGCCAGGAGTTACAGTCCAATATCTACATGCAGCCGCATACATAGCTGCTTCAAAACCGGCTAATATTAGAGCAAACGTCTTCTGGGCAGCGGTAAACTTTCTACGGTCCTCGGGATTAGATAAATCAATATTTATGAGCTTTGCACCAGCAAGTATTTGCATTATTAGTCCAGCAGTAACTATAGGGCCTATACCCAGCTCCATAAGTGTGCCACGGTTTGATGCAAAAATTATCTCTACAAGTAGTAGATTAGGTCCTGCCCCCTGCTGTGTTATACCATACAAGGGAGTATTTGCCATGACTATGTAAACTATAAGCGCGACAGCTGTCCAGAATAATCTTTCATAGAGTCCAGGCTTTTGTATAGGTTTCTCAACGGTAGGGATGTAGCTAGCGATTCTAGCCATTGCTCCAAGGATGCCCATTCCTAGAAACCTCTGTCTCCACTATCCATACTAGACTATATGAGAACGAGATTTATAGATTATATAGTTTGCCTATAGATCAGAGATCATATGATCGATAATACCTTAGGATGCTTAGAAATTACATTATCTCGTGATAACTACTTCTCCTCCAGCCGCTTCAATCTTTTCCCTGGCCTTCTCAGTAATAGCAGGAGTTACAACCTTCAACGGTAATGTAATTTTACCCCTACCAAGAACCTTGTTAAACCCTAGAACCGAGACGTCAATAACTATCTTGTTATCTTCCTTTTTAGCAATACCCTGCCTAAGCATATCGCGTGCAATCTCATCCAATTCTCCTACATTAACGGCATTAATTTCCGCAACAATAGCAGGAGGCTGTGTAAATCCATGCTTACCAAACCAATACGGAGCATACTTTATAGTCCATGTCCATTTATGCTTGTGGAAACCAACCAGTCCAAAACCACCACGTGAACCAGATTTACGATGCTGTCCTATACGCCCCCATCCCATAGTTCTTGTCCTTCCACGTAGCTTCCTAGACTTCTTTCTCCTGCGCACAACCACTTCAACGCACCCTCCATAGACTATAGCATTCTCTTTATAAGCTCATTTATAGCCTTACCCCTATAGCCTAATTCTCCACCATCATTATATGGTCTCTTAGTACTCTTCTTAAATCCCCCACGTGGAGGATGTAATCGAAAGACAGGCTTCACTAGTTTTAGTTTATGAAGCCTCACTTTACCCTCAAGTAAGGCCTTGGCAAGTCCTTTAACGCCACCATCAATTCCTAGTTTTTCCTTTACAAAATCGTCAGTAATTGGTTTATCACCTCGTATCCTACCACGTTTCTCCAATAATTCTACAAGAGTTTCATAATCTATCTCTCCCCATGTAACCCAATCCTTAACTTTCCTAAGCATACCCTCAATACCAGGTAGATCTGATGGATACAATGTTGCATGGAATTTCCTATATAGCCTAAGAAGTTTCAATGTATAATCAATGTCTGGAGGGACGTCCACCCTTCCTCTAATCCTTACTATTGCATACAGAGGCATATTTTCCACCCTTAAATGCCACCTTACTTAGCCCAATCGAATGGTGATATGAACTTATAGGTATTCTTTAAAGCATTAAGAACCGCCATGGCAAAATTATATGTTGTCCTAGTCTCTCCAAAAGTCTGTGTCCACACATCCTTAATGCCTGCCATGCTAAGTACTTTCTTTGCAACATCGCCAGCAACTAGACCTGTACCCTTAGGTGCTGGTTTAAGAATTATACGGACACTACCAGCCTTACCAGGTACTACAAAAGGCACGCTATGAGGTTCTCCACATGCACATTCCCAACTACCACAGCCACGACGAACAGGTGTTATATTAAGTTTAGCGTTTCTGATAGCCTTTTGCAATGCAACAAGATATTGTCTAGCCTTCCCTGAACCAATGCCTACAAAACCATCTCCATTACCAACAACAACAACAACCCGAAACCTCGATATACGGCCTGCATCAGTTACCTTTTGTACAAGGTTAACATCTATTCTTTCATAAACAAGGTCTGGTAGTAAGTAATCAACTATCTCAGGTTCAAGTAATGGCAAATTACGATCGAATATTTCCCTAAGACTAGTGATCTTGCCTTCACGTACAAGTCTTCCAACCTTAGTTCTTGGAACCCATGAACCAAGGGCTTCCTTATCAACAGCACTCATAGGCATTACTCTACACCTCCACCAACTACATCCTTATAATCTGAAAGAATCTTCTCTCTGATCTCCTCAAAATGAGAGGGAAGATCAATAGGATTAAAGCCTCGGGAAAGATAAAGAGAGAAGCGTTTCTCAAATAATTCAGGGTTTTCCTCACTAAGAATCTTAGCCCAACTAGATATATGTTCGCCACGAATTCTATCCTCGGACGGTACAACTTCATCCGATACAGGTACTTTTAAACCAGCGTCATTAGCTGCCTTTATAGCCGCAAAGACCTTAGAACCTTTAACTGGTGCATGAAGACCTATATCTGGCACAGCATACTTTATGCCAGCTTTTAAAGCACGTAATGCAGCAAGTAGACCAGTTAAGTATGCAGCCGGAGTATTTCCAAGCCCTCCCTTCCAACCATACTTTTTAGCAAGTTCATTACTATGGGCAGCAGCTACTATATGGTCTCCTTCAGGCTTAGCTATAGCAATTTGTACAATAATGTGTTTCAGAGTTTTTCTAACAATGAATCTAGGGTGACCTGACAATATCATCCGGTATCTTTTATAGTAATTAGTTTTGCCTTCTCTCCGTCTTCTCCTAGGAACCTTATATTTTGGTCCGCGCGCCATATCTCTCACCTAACTTCTTGTAATATACCGTGTTCCTTCATGTAATGCTTAAGACTTGCTAGATTCCTGAACGTACTGCCTTTTGCTAACCTATATAGTCTTCTATATGTCCTTCTATCAATAATATCATGATCCCTTAAATACCTTAAATACCTCCTAATCTTCCGGATACGGTTCATCCAATCCTCCTTACTATCGTGGCGGGCATTCTTAGCACCTTTCCTTCTACCATGTCCTCTTCTACGACCTTTCTTCCTCTGCTCATGCCTTATCCTCCAACGCTCACGAGATATTCCGTGCATTGGTTTGACTCTTATAATACCGTCATGTATAAGCTTTCTAATCTCCTCCCTAGTTATAGCATCAACTACTCGATCAATTTCATTAGGATCTATCCAAATACGAGACTCACCTACACCAAGGATTTCTGCAGCTAATCTCTTCTGAATACTAAGATCCACCATACTCCTTCACCTCATCATTGGATTAGCTATTTTGAAGCCGCGTTTACGGGCTTCTTCTTCTAATAATACCCTTTTTCTTAAACCAACTGTTCTCCCAATATATATTATATGTTTAGATGGATCGAGGTCTTCAAGATCTTTTAAACTGTAAATAGCTACCGGCTTAAGTCCACTGGGATGAAGTCCTCTAACAAGCACAGGACTCCTATAACCGACTTCAACAATTGGTGGATAACCTTTTAGCTTAAGTCTCATCTTATTATCAAGGCCCTTAGGCTTTCTCCATTTAGGATCATTAGCGAACTTAGGCTTTTTCCACCATAAGTGTCTATAGAAATCCGGTTTCTTAGACTTAAGTCTGTCACGTAGTTTAAGTAGTTTATCTATATCGCGTAGACTACTCATTACTCCTCCTCACCCCAATCATAAATATATATTCCGTCTGAGAATACGCGTCTATCTTTACCTCGTACTTTCGTTGCAAGCTCGATGTTTGCTGCAGTCTGTCCAACATGCTCTATATTGATGCCTTCGACAATAACATCTTCTCCCTCAACCCTAACTTTTACATCATCACCAACTATCCTTGCAACTCTATCGGCTTTTTCACCAAGGAAATTCTTAATTCTAACTATCCTTTCAGATTCGTCAACAACAACCGATATTGGAAAGTGAGAGTATACTATTTTAAGTTTGTACCTATACCCCTTGGTAACACCATGAATCATATTCCTTATATGAGCAGCTACTGCGCCAACTAATGCCTTAATTCTTCTATTGGCAAAATATGCCTCGACAATAATCTTACTATTTTCTCTTCTAAGCATAATGCCCCGGGCATGACTAAAGTCTCGAATAAGCTCACCTTTAGGCCCAGAAACCTTTACCATATATCCATCAACTTCTACACTCACATTTTCAGGGATATCCACTTCCTCAATTACGTATATAGCCTTAGCCATATTAGCCACCTGGTTAAGCTAGTACACATATGCTAGTAATACTCCACCTATTCTCTTCTCGAGAGCCTCGTGATGAGATAGTATGCCTCTAGATGTAGATATTATAAGTATACCTATATCTCTTGATGGAAGATACTTTCTTAGCCAATGAGGCATCTTTTCAAGATCAATGTATTTTATAGGCAATCTAGGCTTTATAACACCACATTTATTAATCCTACCTAATAGCTGTACTTTTATCTTACCCCATCTACCATCATCTATGTATTCAAACTCACCAATGTATCCCTCACGTTGCATGACGCGTAATACATTAATTATGAGTTTAGATGCGGGCCATATAAGTACCTCTGGCTTTGCCCTCATCTCGGCATTCCATATAGCCGCTAGAGCATTTGCCAATGTATCAAGCATTACCATAGCATCCGCACCACACTATATGTTCCTCTTCCACTATCTAGTAGGCATTAAGACTGGGTATAGAGATTAATAAACTTAGGCCATACAGAACTAATTATATTTCTTAAAACCAAGACTAGCAGCTACTTCACGGAAACACTGTCTACAAAGATAAAGCCCATACTTCTGTATAACAGCGTCTCTAGAGCCACATCTCCTACATTTCCGAGATCCCTTGCCAAATCTATGTTTCTTAGGAGGCCTATATTTACCCATTCTATCCACTCACCTTGTCCTAGACTATATCAACACCAAATACCTTATATAGATATACCATAGCTTCTTCCTTTGTAACACGGTGTCTACGTGGAATACTTTGTTTCCTACATCTGCGTCTACGTAGTACACGAAAACCGGGTCTCTCAAAGGTTATTGCAACATCCATTCCGAAAACACCGATTTCTGGATCATATTTTACTCCTGGAATCAATATATGCTCCTTAATACCGAATGATACATTGCCGAATTCATCAAAACTTGAAGCCTTAAGTTTATAGCCCACAGCCTCAAATGCCTTCTTAAGAAACTCTATAGCTTTCTCACCACGTAATGTTACCTTAGCAGCTATATTCTCGCCCTTACGTATACCAAAATCTTTAATTGTTCTCCTAGCTTTTCTAGGTACAGGCTTCTGACCAGTAAGTTCCTCAATAACCTTTATAGCATTGCCTAGTCTTTCAGTAGCTGCTCCAACACTAATGTTTACAGTTACCTTAGCTATTTTTGGACGCAGCATTGGTTGTTTATTCCATTTCTCAATAATTTCATCAATGTTTGGCACATAATCGCTTATAGCCATTACCAAGCACCTTCAGGCAATGTTATCAATGGCCTATCCATACCTATAGGAAATATATATTCAAGGCTTGTTTGGAACTTATTGCCGTTCTTATCTTCTAATGTAACTATACTCCTAAATCTACGCACACCACGATGTATCTCTACTACCCTACCCACTCTGCCAACATTACGTCCACCGATAATGATTGATAATACGCCTTCTTTTAATGGAACATAATCAAGTATCTCTTGTTTAGGAATAGCTAATTTAATAACTCCTAAAGTATTAAAAGTATCCTCAACAGGATTCGTGGGATCAGATACACGAATTATATAGTTCCTGCCATCATGTAGATTTAATTGTATATGTCCTCCCTTAATAGTGTTTTTATCCTCTATACGACAAAGTTTAAACCCTGCCTCTTCTTTAGATATTTTTACAAGGCCTAGAACCTTCACTGGAACCGGAACTACTCTGTATGTTTCTTTAGTATCAACTATTTCTAGTACATCCATAAGTCCGACTGGATACTTGTAATTCCTCCTAACTCTTCCATCAATCTTAAAGTGTCCTTCAGCAATCAGTCTACGAGCTTCTCGAGCTGTTTTTGCATAGCCTAATATATCTCTAACAAGTATTAATAGTGGAATAGCCCGTTCGATCGGATGAGGTCCTGGTGAAGGCTTCACAGTCCATGTATATTCCTTTCTAAGTATGGGCCAGAAAGCTGGAGCAGCCAATGATTTAAGATGCTTCCTACCACCCATTCTAGCCATATCTCATCAACCCTCCTCTTTCTTCTCTAATATTTCCTTTTCCTCCCCACCTTCCTTTACTTCCTTTACCTCAGTAATTACTTCTTTTTTAGCCTTCTGCTTTCTTTCAATAACCCGTCTACGCATGGGATCGCTTAAATCCAACTTAACAATCATAACCTTCGAGGGATGTACCGGGTAATAAACAGGAGTTCCGTCAGGCTTCTTAAACTGTACACCTTCAATAAAGATCCTAGTACGCTTTAAATCGACACGGACAACTTTGCCCTCGTGTCCAGCCCACTTACCTCTCATGACTTTTACAGTATCTCCTTTTCTAACAGGTAAATTCCGGATCCCATATTTCTCACGAAGATCAGGTGATAAAGGAGCAGACATGAATTTATGTCTAATATGTAATGGAGCGTTAAAGAATGCCTTCCTTTGTTTACTTGGCTTATGTGAACTAGTTAAAGCCATGAAATAAACACCTCCTAAACGATTATTGTAGCTATATTGGCTATCTGAGGCCATCTCTCAGCAGCTTCTCTAGCAATGGGGCCACGTATTTCACTACCCTTAGGATTGCCTTCAGGAGTAACTATTACAACAGCATTATCCTCAAAAGCAACCCATGTACCATCAGGTCTTCTGAAAGGTCTTCGTTGCCTAACGATAATTGCTTTAACAACCTGTTTCCTCATTTCTGGAGTACCTTTCTTAACAGTTACAACAACGAGATCGCCTATACCAGCTGGCGGTATACGGCGTAGTCTACCTTTATAACCTGGTACACCAATTATCTGTACTTCTTTAGCACCACTATTATCAGCTACACGAACATATGAACCAACTTGTAAACCAGTATTTATCCGGCGTCTAGCAAGTGCTGGTTTGCCTGCCTTACCTTTCTTAGGCATATTTATCTACCACCTCTCTCCTCAGCTCTCTTAACAACACCAAGTACAACAAAATGCACAGTCTTAGATAAAGGCCTGGTTTCACCTACAATAACTACATCGCCTTCTTGGGCATTAATACATGGTGGATTATGAGCATGTATCTTTGTATGTCTCTTCTCATACCTCTTATACTTCCTTACATAAAATAGATAATCATGGCGAACGACAACGGTTCTATGCATTTTAGCACTTACAACAGTACCACTTATGATTGCCCCACGTACCTTTAAATGTCCATGCCATGGACACTTAGGATCGTCACATTTATTCTTAGGAGGCTCGATCTCCGGAATACCAATATTTCTTACAGCCATATTTCATACGCCTCTATTTTACTATATTCTTTAATCTATCCTCCGGTCTCCCTAAAATCTGAGACCCCCTAATTATTACTTTCTCCCCACTTGGGAGCCTAAATTGGTAAACTCCATTTTCCTTTAAAACTCTTTTTCTGTGTCCGTCTCTTGTCTCAATAACAAAAGTCTTTAATGTTTCATCAACGACTATACCACTAACAGATACAAGAGAAGGATCTGTATGTTCTAGTATGCGAACGTATAAGCCTATTAATTCATGATAAAATATGTTCTTACGCGTATGTTTCAAAAGACTTCACTCTTCTTCTTCAAAAACCTCTTCCTGAGAGCGTTCCTTCTCTCTCATAATTGTTAGTATTCTAGCTATGTCGCGGCGTATGTTTCTGATGCGGGCAGTATTAGACAAAGTACCTACTCTAGCTTGCATTCTAAGCTTAATAAGTTCTAGCCTAAGCTCAGCAAGTTTTCTAAGCCTTTCCTCGGAATCCATTTTACGTATATCGTCAGGCTTCATTCGCTCTAACCCCCTCCTTCCGATGAAGCTTTTATAGTCTTAAACTCCTCTAATTCCTCAGGCTTTACCTCACGTATAGATACATGATCGGCTGGAGGTATGCCTGGCTTAACAATTGTTACTTCTACACCATAAACTCCTCGTTTAAGAAGGGCTTTTGCTACAGCACGATCAACTATATATTCTACTTGCTCACCAGCCTTATAGATCTTTCCAGCTTTAAGCTTTACATACCTTGCCCTTTCAGAGCGTAACTTACCACTAATAACTATCTCTGCTCCAATGGCACCCGCGCCCATGATCCTTCTAAGCATCGCTAGTGCAACTCTACGATAAGGTATTTCCTTCTCAAGGGCACGCACTATTCGGAAAGCTACTACACGAGCATTAAGATCAGGATCCGGCACGGGTAAAACAGTAATGTTAGGATTTTCAAGGCCAAATTTTTTCTGTAAAACAGTTGATAATTTACGTATAACAGTTCCTCCACGACCAATAATCCTTCCTGGATACTCCGCATAGATAACTAAACGATAACCTGTAGGAGTTTTATATAGATCTAAGCCCGCATAACCAGCATTATAGAAGTAATTAGCTAAAAACTCATCAATCATAACCTTCGTCATACTATACGACAAGAAATACTCCTTAATACGTGGACCAGGCATGGCTTTAAACCTCTCTAACAACTACTTCAACATTAGATCTACGGTCAAACTTAGGCGTGGCTCTGCCAAATGCACGAGGCATCCAACGCTTAAGAGTTATACCTTTATGAGCTGCTATGTGTTCTATAACAAGTTTTGACATATCAAGACCCTTGTCCTCAGCATTATTTCTTACATTCTCAAGTAATCTAATAACGTACTTCGCAGCCTTAACAGGATACCTGCCACTAGGCCATTTCCACTTAGTACCCATACCTCTCTTATGAGCTATTTTACCTTTATATCTCTTAAATGGTATAGGCTCCTTCTTCTCAATAACCTTCTTAAGAAACTCTATGGCATCATCAACCTTCATACCTTTTACAGCATTAACAACTTCTCTCATATCTTTAACAGATACATCAGCATCCCATAATACTGCCTTAGCAATCTTACTCTCATCCCTAACTTTATAGCTATAATGCCATGTAGGCATATCCATTAATCACCCTACTTAAGTGATACATACATACTGCTACGAGTAGCCTTTAAGCCAGGTTCACCATGTTGTACGCGCTTACACGTTGGACTAAATTCACCCAGATAATGACCTATCATTTCCGGCGTTATACGAACTGGTATGAACTCCTTACCATTATATACTGCAATGGTTAAACCTACCATTTCAGGCAAAATAATCATATCACGTACATGAGTTTTTATGATCGCTCTCTTACCCTGAGCAATAAGTTGTCTAGCTTTCCTAATCTTCGCAAGAAGCTTAACCTGCGCTTCTGTTAATCCGCGTTTAAGACTCCTCCTCTGTCTAGCAGGAAATAGATTTATTAATTCATCCATAGGCATTTCAAGTAGTTCTTCCAAAGTCTTTCCACGATATCTAAATTTCTTCCATTCCGGCGGAATCTCTATTGATATCGACATGCCCTTTCTTCCCTCACACTATTCCACGCTACTATTATAGCCTCTTATCCTCCTTTAAGAAAGTTACTTTTTAAACTTAGCTTTCTTCTAAAGACATATGGTATATCAAATGGTGATTTAACAATTATAACATTTCCTCCTATGGACTCTATGGAGTGTGCAAGTTCTCTATCATAATTCTGTGGAGCTATAACAAGAAGTTTATGACCTCTTTTTAATAATTCATCTATAGGCTTTAATGGGTTTCCTCTAACTGTTTGCTTAAGATCACTTATAAGAACGTAAAAGGTTTTCTTCCGAGCAAGCGATAAAGCACTAGAGATCGCTAACTCTATGTTTGTATACCCCTTAAATCCATGATCTATAATGCTTTTTAGGAATTTATGGAGAAGATATATTGAATGTCTTCTTATTCTTACAATATCTACATTTTCGGAAAATAATACTATGTAGTTTATTCTATAGATAAATGCTGCAAGAGAGCATACTGCCCATAAGGAATGGTTAAACATAGAACCACTAGTATCTAAAAGAACTATTATATTTGGCTCCTTTTTTCGATCAAAATATCTTTCTTCGTAATTTAGTCTAATAACATTATAGATCGTTCCTCGCAGATCTATTTTATTAGATCTATATCTAACTTTAACCTTTCTACTAGTTTTATGTACTTTGCCCACTATATATCTTAAAATTCTTAATCCGAGAAGTAAGGCTCTATTTATAACATCATTGCTGTAACCTAGAGATCTTAAATTAATAGCTCTTTTTAATAAATATTCAAGTAGTGAAGGATATTCATGCAATATAGCTTTTGTTAAAAATATCCTTTGATCCATATTAACTATGGATTCATATATGGGTCTAAACCTATGTGGTAGATGTCTTGGGTCGACTTTATCTGCAAAATAGCTACTATACTCTAAATAAGACTTATCGCCTGTAATCATGTAATCTATATAATTAGAAAGTGCATTAGCCAAATTATAAACAGATTTAATACGTGGATCCATTGAGTAAGAGGAATTCTTAAATGACATTAGATCAAGTGAATTTAATAGCTTATCTATGTCCTTAGAACTCGCTTTTTTAACCATCCTAGAAACTATCTTTTGTCTATCTTGAAGGGGTACTGTCTTGATCAAAGATAAGATCTCGGCAATATCGAAAGTTCTTATTTTATCTAATCCGAGCTTATCCCATACCTTAACCAGCAAATTTAAATTTGTATATCCGGTTTCTCTAATGAGACTTGCAATTACTTTCTTCTCCCATGATCTAAGTTTATCGGCAACGTCTATACTATTAGCTATTTTATCCAATACCTTTTTCTTTAAAGAAACATTGTTTGAAGATCTAAGTCGATCGGCTATATGTATTAATTGCCTAAGATCGGCTTCTTCTAACCTTTCATCAGTAATTAATAGACTCCATAATTCGGTTGGTATTTCATCAGCATATGCCATAATATCATTTAAAGATACCGTACTTTCATATAATTTATGAGATAACCTCCTATATTCATTATATTTAACTGCTCTAAGTCTACCATAGCGATCTTTTCTAATGATGCCTGTTTTTCTAAACAATATATATGTCTCAATATCATTCTTGGAGAGTCTATTATCGAAAATTTTTCTTATACTAATTTCTTTACCGAATCTTATTTTTGAAGATATCTTTTGAATGCTTCTCTCATTAGAGTGTAATGGATATTTTGATTTGCTAGAAAGATATTTATGTAATTTATCTATGAGATCATCATTCCACTTGATATTAGTATGAACAGACATTGTGATATCTATGATTTCATCTATACTCAATTCATTCGTTTTCTTTAGTAGTAAATATGTCAAGAGTATTTCATAGAGATTTATAGTTTGTGATACTGCTATTTTATAGCCTTGTTCATTTAGAAAATTGTTTATAAGTAATACCTTTTTCCAAACCTTATCCCTTAAGATACTTTCCAATTGCTTCTCTAACAAGGTTCTCATCCTCAATATTCTTTATTAAGATAGCTTCACCTGCCTCAGCAAGATCATCTATTGATACGTTCTTAGAGCCTCTAGCTTTAGCTATCTTTATTGCAAGCATGGTCCAAGACACCGTATCTGATGGACCAGGCTTATATATAGCATGTTTTCTAAGATAATTTATTACATTAAGTACCCTACCTATATATTCACGTGGGACGCTATAGTATTCCTCTCCAAGCCTTATCTTAAGGATCTCCATCTCTTCCTCTGGAGAGGGATATGTAAACCTTATTCTAACAACCCGTCTGAGAAACGCATCACTAAGTTCGTTTTGAGCTATATCTTCCGGGTTACTCGTTAATATAACTTGAAAACCTATTCCTCTCTGCCTATATACTCTTTTAAGTTCGGGTATCACGATCCTCCTCTTATCAATTATATCAAGAAGCATATTTTGGAATTCCTCGCTACTTCTGCGCACTTCATCAATTAATACACCAGTATCTAGGATAAGTGCTGCAAGTAGGGGCCTTGGAATAAAGCTTTCTTCATTAAAACCTTTTGACATGGCCATAACCGGATGAAAATCTCCTATAACACGATATTCGTCATAATTTTCACTACATGGCAGTACAAATGCTGTTTTACCAGCCCATAGGCTCAAAATAGCCTCTCCAATCTCGGTTTTTCCGGTTCCAGGAGGACCTTCAAATAATACTGGTCGATTATTTAGGAAAGCCGCTATGGTTATGTATACAATTCTAGGTTTAACGAGTAACTTATACTTATTCTTAAGTTCTCGTAACATTATTTCCGGATTTCGCACGGGTTTATAGTGTTCAATAACTTGACCATAAATTTCGTATACCTTCTTAATTACCGGATCTAAATTACTGTCCATTAGATTGTACCCATATAGACTATTCACTAAGTAGTATACATTATTATCCCTAATAACCTCTATAAATGTGGAGAGTGTACTATGACTACATCAATAAAGATTTATGGGGCCTACATTCATGGTTATGGTAAAGAATATTATTTAGTTGAATTTAAAGAGACGGAATTAATTCTATGCAAGACCTTTGAAAAATTGGATATAAGAAGACATAGATATAGTCATGTAATTAATGGTATGATAAAAAGTATAAGAATTAAAAGAGGTACTACCGAGACATGTACAAACGTATCATATAAAGATATAAAAGTACTAAAACATAAAATAGTAGACGACGAATTTATACTAATCTTAAATACAGCTTCAAAGAAGTTAATAATACATTTTCCAAGAAAGAAGGAACACCTTGTAAGAAAAGGAATCAAATTAATTAAAAAATACATTGATTTTGAAAAAATACGTTAATGACCTGGTTACTCAGCCTTAGCTCTGAAGTAGTGGCCGTTTGGACACTTATAAAGACCGATTACAACTCCTTTCCTGCCCTTAGGAGCTAGTACCCAGGTCTTAATTGGTTTGTCTACCTCTGCTCCACACTTTGGACACTTGGGCATATGCTCTCACCCCATAGATTTTTCCTTTATTCTCATGTATATTTTTTATAAATAATTATTTTTAAATCTTTACGTCAATATATATTGGTGTTATGGGGTTTATTTTTAATAATGTTTAATGATACTTTAAATATTGTTTAAAGGACACTCAGAAATATGAGCTAAGGTATAATAACTATTTTAATCATCTATTTTAAAAGTTATAATAGGATCATCTTATTTATTATGTATTATAATTTTAAAACATGCATTTAAAAGAATTAGCCTTTACGTCTACCAGTTCTTCTAGCAGCAATGTGCCCTACCTTTCTACCGGGTGGCGCTGTACGAGATACTGTAGATGGGAACGATACACTTTGATGACTTCCACCACCGTGTGGATGACTTACAGCATTCATAGCTACGCCACGTACACGAGGCCATTTATGAGCTTTAGCCCTCCATTTATAAAATGAAGCGCCAGCTTTTAATAATGGTTTTTCAGGTCGGCCCCCACCAGCTATTACACCTATTGTTGCTCTTGCATTATTTGGTATTTCCTTGACTTTACCACTAGGTAGTTGGATAAGTGTTTTTCTTCCACTCCTACCTACAATAACAGCGTATGCACCACTAGATCTAACTAGTTTACCTCCATCACCCGGTCTAATTTCTATATTAGAAACTTGTGTTCCCTCAGGAATAGATCCTATTGGTAATATATTCCCATTCTTCGCTTCAGCATCGGGACCTACTGCTATTATTTGTCCTACATACATTCCTTCAACAGCAGGGGTAAGAAACTCTACACCATTCTCTAATATTATCTTTGCCAATGGAACCCATCTACCCGGATCATGTAGTAGATCTACTACTCTTCCTCTTAGTGTAGTACTAATGTCTATAGGTGGATATCTCGCAGGACCTACTCTAAGGTGACCACGGTTGCGAAATGTTGGTGAACCCCTACCAGCTCTTTGTACTAGTATACGTTTACCCACCTATGACCACCTCATTAGATTAGTCCTAGATGTGTAGCTACGTCAGATGCCTTATACTCTGGTGATAGCTTTACATAAGCTTTCTTCTCACCACGGGGTGTTATTAATATCCTTACTTTTTCAACTTTTACTCCAAATATAAGTTCTACGGCTTTCTTAATATCTCCTTTAGTAGCCTTTCTATCAACTATTAGAGTTAGCGTATTATCTTTCTCTATGAGGTTAATAGCCTTCTCTGTATGGACAGGCCTAATAATTATCTTATACGGATCACTCATAATGTTACCACCTTATACTTTGATGCAATCGCTTCTAGAGCAGACACTGAATATACCGTTAATCTACCAGGAACGCCGCCTGGAGCTAAGTATAGTATGTTGAGCAAATTAGGTGTTGTAACATCTACGCCGGGCATATTTCTAACGGCTAGCGCGAATTCGCTATAAGTATTATTTAATACGAACAATACACTACGAGGCTCAATATACCTTCTACCACGCATCTTGCCACGGCCAGCCCTGATCCTCGTCCTTCTCCCAGCCCTCTCGATATCTTCCCAAACACCTATCTTCTTAAGGAATTCGCGGGCATCTCTAGCCTTAATAATACCCTTTTCAACACCGTCATCGACAATTATGGGTAATTTTTCAGCACTAAATACGTGTCCACGTGCTCTAACAAATTCTGGTTTAGCGGTTGCAGCTAACGCTGATATAATGGCATAGGCCATTTCCTTCCTATTAATTTCTTCATGAATTCTTTTATCAGGTCTTGGTGGAAATGCACGATGTCCTCCGCGAGCAAAAGAAATGAAGGCTGCACGTCCATTAGGTAGCCTTGGTACTCGGGCCATTCCATATCCTACACCCCAGCTCCTAGCCGTAGTTCTTTTACCAGCTAATGGATCCCTGCCCTTAGGCTGTAGTCTTGCAGTAAAAGCCGAATGAAACGCTCTTCTAATCAAGTCTTTCCTAATTATTAGAGAGAATATATCTGGAAGCTCGGTCTCGCCTATAGGCTCTCCATTAACTCCATAAACTGGCACCTTTAACTTCTCAAGCTTAAGTGTATGAACTATTGTCCAGACCATATCCTGCACCCCACTGTTTAAGCACTTTGCTTACTTGTAAGGCTTAGGTAGACTATTTGTGGAGGGCCTTCCGGTGCCCAGTCTGGTGGACGAATAGGATGTCTTAGTACTAGTAGTCTTTTTCTAGCACCTATGATTGAGCCTTGTACAAGCATGTAAGCAGTCTTAACAATCCCATATCCAGGAAAGCCGCCTGCAGGAGTAACCTCTAAGCCATTGTCTCCTATCCTAATGATCCTCTTATTGTATTCAGTCCTCCTATGAAAGCCCATTTGGCCCGGCTGTGGAACAGTACTTATTGTACCGAATCCAGGGCTACGTGTACCCACCTTCCTACTACCCTTGCGGTGCTTATGCCATCTAGGCAACTCCTTTACGCCAAATCTCTTTATGACTCCTTGGAATCCTTTACCCTTAGTAACGCCTATAATATCTATAAACTGGCCCTCTCTAAATACCTCCTTAACCCCTACAATACCTCCGATTATGTTTCTTGCATAATCTAGCCTCTGCTGAAACTCTTTACCACCGCCAATCCTGATCTCAAGTATCTCAGGCTTTTTCTTACCAATACCCGTTACAACGGGTATTGTTGAAGCAATAACTCTAACATCATCTAGTTCTTCACTAAATAATTTCTCAAGCTTAGCTTCCCAATTACCTTCTAGAAACTTATATCTGTACTTCTCTTTCTCATCTTCTTTCACGATACTTGGGATCTTCTTTCTAAGGCCCTTAAGATATTGCCTAACAATATCCTCGGCATCTTTGCCAACAAATGGATTCTTAGAATATTCATTAGCGATTCCTTCAAGAGCTTCTATCGGACTTCTCCAGACTTCTCCTATACTTTTTAGGCCAGTTGATATATGGTATTTATAGCCTCGAATACCAAGGATTATGAGAGGAGGGGTCTCTAGTACTGTTATGGGTATGAAAATTTCTTTACCGCTAGTCAAAGTATTTGGACGATCATCAATTATTATTGCATGAGTCATTCCAGCTTTATAGCCTGCAAAACCAAGCAATAGTGGCTTCTCACTAGTTATCTCTGGCCATGACTTGACACGAGGTACTATACGAGCTGCCCTCTTCCTAGGCCTGACTCCTAAACTACCTCTTCTCGGAGCACTCTTCTTACGATGTCCCATTCCATGCCACCTAATGCCAGTATTATGGTTTAACTGGGATTGGGTGTATTAAACTCTATGCATTTAAATTATTAGATTTATTATTGATAGTGTTGAGTGTAGTGCTTCCTCCGTTCTCACTGTCTTTGTACCTTGATTTGGAAGGGTGTTTATAACTATATCTACGTATTCTCCTAAAGATTTACCATATCCTTTAAATATCTCATGTAACCCGTAATATGGTGCGCCAAAGAGTATCGCTATACCCTTGTATAGTTCTTCAAATGATTTCTTTAATGACGTGAGCAGGTTTAAGCAGATCTTCCTACCATATTTACTTGTTGCCATTAAATAGTACGCTTTTTCTCTTAACTTCTTTATTTCTTTAAGAAGATCATCCTTATATTCCAGTATGGGACCAGTATATAGTATTGATTGATATAACTTTCTATATTCACCCTCAAGAGGTCTAGTGCTGGTTAGTTTAAAAAGTATTATTTTTTCTCTAGAAGGACATTCATCAATACATATTACCCTAATTAGTTTTTGTAGACCAGCATCAACTAGAACATAGCTACTATGTTTTTTCTCAACATATCCCTGCCTATATTCGCCAATTACTGGTTTACTTCCTACACTATGTATAAGTAGTCTAAGAGGCGGTGCAGCGCCCACATATTTTAACATTGGATCTATTGGAATAAGTTTCTTGCGTAAATAGGGAGGCACTAAGTAATAGTTATGGAGCTTCGTTATTAACTCCTTATCATATCTCGGCTCATTATCAAGTAATGGATCACGATATATAATGAGCTTATTTACACGGAAAATAGAGAGAGAACGAACAATCTGTAAATATTTATAAGTCTTATCTCGAAGACTAGGTTCATTTACCAATAACGAGTCTGGTAGGAAAACAATTAAATCGATTTTCCGCTTATAAAGACCTATCTCTTCTTTCCTTTTCTCCCACTCTTTGTCTGCTTCGTCTCTGTAGCAACTGTTTTCTTCTCCTTTGTCAGAAACAAACTTGTTCTCTGCCTTCCACCCACTACTATTCACCTCCTACACCATCTTAACAACATATCCAACCCATTATATATTCGTAGCTAATTAGTGTTTTCCACTAAAAACATCAGATACGACCGCACTCTTCATACCCAATATTTTAGGTGGGTCTGTAAAGCCCACCAGTCATCATTCTATAATATATCTTATTTCCTTAGAAGCTTTAATCTTCTCCTCCAATTTACTCGGCGGCTCTATTCTGATTACTAGAGGATGCGGATCAATTGATGTAACTATGATTGCTTCACCTACTGATAAATGTTTCATTTTCTCAAGATAATGCCTATTTAATCCAAGTACTCTCCTAATCTTGTCAACATAATTATCGCTATATGACCCGAAAGCTATGATTGTGTTTGTGTTATCAAGTATATCCTCCGGTATATCTTCGATATTCTGAACAGCATAGATTACCCCAACACCTTTACTTCTACCCTCCTTTACTAGAGTTCTAAAAGACTTTATTCTCATGATCCTCCATGCCTCATCAATTATTACAGGTGATCTCTGAATTCTACCTATAGAGACAAGGTATGATATTATCGACAATACTAATCCTCCATACATATTTTGAAACGTAGTTCCATAACCTCTAAGACTAAATAATATATTACCTTTAACTAATAGATCATATAGTTTTGAATAGTTAGGAGCTGAAGTAACTAGCTCAATAACATTAGCTAATATAGCAAGATCTCTATTCAATAATATTTTCTCGGCATTTAAACTATCTATCTTGCCCTCAACAATAGCACTTAATATAGCAGATGAACGCTTTGGATCGATCTTCATTACATTAATTAATAGATCATTAACTATGAGGGCCCAGTCAATACGAGGTATATAATCAGGCTTAATAAGTAAATTTAAGGGTAAGCTATTTGGTTCGAGAACTCTTATTAGATTTTTATTAATTAATGATGCCAGATCTCCCTTAAAATCAATGGCTATGATATTTGAATCTCCTAAAGCAACCATTGACTCCATTATAGTGGCTAGAGTTACTGTTTTACCCTTGCCTGTAGGTCCAATTACAGCTATATGCTTACTTAATGCATCTTTGTCAATAATAATTGGCCACCCGCTTTCTAGATCATTACCTATATAAATTCCTTCCATCTTCTCTATGCCGGGTTTCTTGTTAAAAGGTATAGGTTGTAGTGATGCAAGCTTGGGGGTCTCAATAATTATCGGTTTCCCTTTAGGTTTCTCTACTATTCCTAGCTCGTATCTAATGATTTCTCTCACTTCACTATCGCTTACACTTCTAAGAATTATCCCGAGGCCAAGTTTAAAGAAGCTAATAATCATTTCAGAAAGTGTATCTAATGATTCTTTTACAGTAGCTATACTTGTTCCTTCACTTCTAATCTTTATTATAAGAATTATTCTTTCAATATCCTTTGATGAGATTATCTTCTCATAAAGTCTTTCAAGAAGCCTGAGTCTAAGTTCTTGTTTCTTAATAGTATGAGGCTCTTTTACTATATCAATAGCTGCTCTAATGTTTAGCATTTCATTTTCAATACGTTTCAATAATTTTCTCCTGTCTATATTGAGCTTTACAATTTTTATCTCTGTTCCAACAGGCATTCTTGAATAAAGACTTGTATATGTTTCAACGATTCTATAAAGCCTACTGGGATCAAGATCTCTAAATCCATAGTCAACTTCATTAGATACTAAATATTTTATTCCATGAACTTTCTTACCTTTTATAATAAATAATATTCCATCTTTAATCTCGAAAGAAACTTTATAGCCAATTAATGCTTCCAAGATCTCACTAAATTTCATGTTCTTTATTCACCTTCTTTATTAACAGTTTTAAAAATAATATTATTGACACAAATAATACATTGATCATAAAAGATCTTGGAGGCTCTATAGTCATTAAAGAAATCGCGATAACGAATATCATCATTAATAATATAATCCATTCAATATTCATTAAAGCCTTCCTCCTACAGTTAGTGCACGAAATAGGCTTGGAGTAGTACCACCAATCAGTTTAGCTAAAGCATATGATGATGACACTAAGACTACAATATAAGATAGCGGAGCTATGAATAAATTAAATATTAAATATACTATAGGGTTAATTATCGTTAAGGGACTAAGCAACGATATATTAGCTATATCTCTTAAGTAATAGACTTCATCGACTTCAGGAACAGGGATCTCATTATACGAAATTTCGATAGCGATAGTATGTTGCCCTGATGATAATTGATATTTAAGACTAACCATATCAATGTTATACCATGTGTAACTTATTGTTTCCAACGGACTCTCTATTTCACCATCAATATACACTATTACAGTATCTTGCTGACAAGTTATTACATAGAAGTAATTACTTTCATAACTATAGACAACAAGTTCGTAGTATCCGGAGCCTAATGAATAATTTTGTATACTAATTCCTTCTAAATAGATCAAATGTAATGGTTCAAGTTGAAGTGTATTATTAATTGATATATGTAGCTTATAAAACGTATTATTTCCATTCATGTATTCTTTAACAGGATCTATTGTTTTAAATAAGTGTATTCCAGCAATATCTATATCTACATTATAGCTTCTAGAACCAGGTAACCCGCTATCCTGGCGTGTTGCATCTATTATACCATCTTCTCCACCATAATAGACAGCTAAAGTCATATTATCATGTGTAAAGGCTTTAAATACAGGAAATGATATAGGGTTTCCAATACTGTCATTAACATGTATCTTTACATATGCTATGCCATAGTCAACTACTATTAAGTCCGGTACTCCAATAGGTTGAGATAATAGCTCTACATATAAAGGCATTATTGGTAAGCCTATAGAGAAAACCATTATTATTGAAATGATCATGGCTCCGCTGGCTCTAGTTAGTCTAAATGGTACCGCATGTAATAATATTCCTAGCGTAAGTAGTCTAGCTCCATAACTTGTTATAATTACTGCTATCATAGCTATTGTTAATAATGTCATTGTAACATATGTTAGCGATGATATTAGTGGCGATATAACGCTACTAACAATAACTTTTGCACCAGTAAAGGATGCGCTTGCAGCAATTACTCTTAATACAGTCATTAATGTAGCAACAATACCTGTTTTCACTCCAAGCCATGTATAGAATGAAGTCCAGTCACTACCTAGTAATTCTCCAAAATATTCTATCAGCCATAGTAGTATAGTGTATGCAAAGACCAATATAGCTGAGAATATGCCGTCAACCATGAGTGTGGGAGCCCATTTCTTTACACCGTAGAAAGGTATAGGTAGCATGTAGAGTAATGTACCTATGTAATAGGAGAGAGCTGATAAGTAAAATGCTGTAACAAGTAATTCATACTCCATAACACACTAGACCCTCCAGAAAATACTAGATCGTTGGTGGTTCTGGAAATGGTTGCTGAAACTGTGTAACAATATAAGCTATTAAGGCAAATACTGTTGTGCCCATTGCTAACCAGAATGCTGCCCATACTGCGTCTTCTATAAATTTTTGACCCGTTCTCTTAATCCTTAGAAAAGGTATTGGTGCTCCCTTTAAAGCCCATCCAATAACCCATGTTAGTAAGAACATTATCCAAGCTACTAGCGTTATATTTATGATGAGATCCTGTATGAACCCTATAATATCAGTCATACCGATTACCCTAGTATAGGTTCGGGATATTTAATAAAGGGAGGGGTTGGCGAAAGTAATAGAGATACTTCATAACCATAAATCCTTGTCCTATAAATAACAATAATATTCCCAAAAATATTGATATGCCTAAGCATATCTTTTTCAATAAAGGCGTAATCAGTAGTATTTCTGAAATTAATAAATAGAAATGGAGTATTTAAGGAGCCATATATTCGGGATCCATAATGATTTAATTTAACTGTTATATTTCTGATAAGCATATTCCTCAATCTGTATAAAGGCTTGCCATAACTTGTATTTATTATCTCCATTTGCCCATCCGTATATCCAATATACATAGTTAGATTTATAGTACAGGGAAAATAGATATAGGGCTGTGCATAGGTTATATTACGTAATATGATTACATTTTGTATAAATCTAATTTTGGAGCCATTTACTAAATAAAATGTGCCATTGTATATATACGTTTTATTTTCGTAGTAATCCCTAAGTAAAACAGAATACGTACTTATATATAATTGTACAATACCGATCTTGACTATCGATGGGACTTTATATCTTATATGTAATGGTTTTTCATTGGTATTAAACCATAAAATACCCGACATATTGCCCGATATAGTTGCATTATTAACAATATTAGTTAATATAATCCCGTTATCATTAATTACTATGTCAGGCAAAGCGTATTCGGTTATGGAGATGTTTGCTCTACCATAAAAATTAAGTAAAATGTGGAGATTATTACCACGATCAAGGATTGAATTGTTTGTCAGTATCCTATATGAAATATTATTCTTTAATGAATACATAGTTGAATAGATTAATATACTGTTTCGATCAACTATAAAATTCTCTATATCATCTGTGATTAATTGCAGTGTATTATGTCTTATAATTCGTAACGATCTATTTTGAATGTTACCGTGTATATGAGAATAGAGATCAAGTAACAAAGGCTCACTACCAATCTCTATGGGTACAATATTGTATCTAATTATCAATATTGCTTTAATAGAACTATTCGACGAAGAATAGCTAATATTATTAAACATCTTATTTATAATCATAGTGTAATTATTTATGTTGATACTTGTTGTATTTGTTCTAACAATATAGGAAGTACTTGATGAACCATTGGTGAGTGTTAAATTGTATGTTATTTCATAGAATGCTGCTACAACTCTTCCAGACCATAATCCTATAATTGATGCATTCAGTATTTCGTGTGTAGCATTTATTAAGATATCAGTTATATAACCTGAATCAACAGTTTTATTTAATAGAGTATGTGTTTCAACTACTTCAATAGTCTCTGTATTGCGAGGATAAACTTGTTTATGATGAGTATAGTTATCGCTTAATCCCTCTACAAACTCTAAAGGTTTTGTTGAGTTAATTTCGATTCTAACGAGATATCCTCCGTAGTATTGAGTACCGTGCATTAATATATTTGTTATATTGATTAGAAAAGTATCGTTCGGACTGTAGTATTTACTGCTATTTGTCTTTATTTGTATACTCTGATTAATAGCCGTAGGCTTATATAATTCATTATCTATTTTATAAGTTAAATTAGGATAGAGTATGTTTTCAATAATATCATTAATTTTTGGAACTACTTCATAATAATTGTTTATCCCACTATGTTGATCTATGTAATCTACTACAGAGAGGGCCGGATGAACATATAATGATGGAGGTAGTGGATGGAGGAACTCCATATTGATGCTTTTAGAATCCAATTCTCCTAATACATCCAATATTACATGATCTTCATTTTGAATAATTAGATATTTATAATATAATGGTATAGGACCATATGCTATTTTATTCTTTAATAAAGATCTATTTAGTTCTAGTACATCAATATACCCGTGCTCATCTATTGCAATTATTCTTATACTGCCACTGTACCTCTTAATAGGTATTATGTATAAAGAGTCATTATACAAGTAATAGGTTATTGGTGTCGTTTTCTCTTTTTCATTAATACTAGTTGTTAGTGTTGATATCTTTGCCATAGAGTTTATTGTCACTACTGTTATTGTAATTAGTGATATTGTTAACATGATCGCTAAAGGATATGCTGACATGGATCTAAGCATAATGAATGTCCTCCATAGAATATATTTTTATACGTAGTCCTATGGGCACTCTTATAATTATTAATGAGTTTCTTATGCCAACGAGTTTATCATGAAGACAAGTTATATTTTGATAAAATATTGTTACATTATAATAATGTACCTGTTTAGTCCCGTTGCCTATGAACCTAAGTATGGAGTAACTATAATTGTTTAAGGGATAAATTATAATAATGTCATAAATTATCGCTTCTCTTTTAAAGTCTATTATAACAATCTTATTTCCTTCTAATTCTAATTTATTTAAAACAATTGCATTATCGAAGAGATTTCCTTTAACCCTTAACACGGACTCATATACATTGTTTATGTATGTAGTCAATAATGCAGATACGGATACCATTATTGACAATATAATAGCCATTGATAGGTACTGTGTTAATGATCTCAACTACCTCCCTAGACCTTCTTAAAATCCTTAAAAATGGTTCTGTATAAAACTAGTTATAATCAATAATGTCTCGAGTAAAGAAATATGTTGAAACATTAAAAGTGAAGTATTTATAAAAAATATTTGGTAATTTAAATATTTTTATAGCATTTACCTAGCTCTTCTGGCAACTATTAAGCTGTAGCCTACTAGTCCTATTAAGACTATTACAAGTATCAATAGTGTTAGACTGAAAGTCGTTACATTGCTGTTTACAGCATCAGTCTTCTCTTCAACAGTACTCTTTAAGTCTCCAGCTAGTGTTTCTACCTTGGTGCTTAACTCATTCTTAGCGCTTGTAATTTTGTCTTCTATGCTTGTACTGGCATCCGATATTGCTGAGCTTAAGTCATCAAGCTTGCTTGATAGATCACTGTATACACTCGATAAGTTGGCTAGTACTTCTGCCTTAGCAGCCTCAACATCAGTACCTAATTCATCAATAGCTGATAATACATTGCTAAAGCTTGTCTCAGTAGCTGTCTTAAACTCGTTGAGGAATCCTAATATGTCGTCTGCCTTACCAATGATTGTTGCCTTTACATCATCTCCAACACTTAATACTAATGCATATAGTGTGTCATTTACCTGTACTAGCTTTACAGATAAGTCGCTGACACTTGTCTGTAGAGCATTTACTAAGTCGATTATACTCTCAGTATCAGTCTTTACAGCGGCTATATCGCTTCTAATGGTAGCAGTCTGTCCATCAATATAGACTTCGAGGTCGGCCTTAGCACTATCAACTGCATCAGTTATTGTCAATGTTGATTCACCGATCTTGGCCACTATCGTT
>Ga0180301_10000624_pt1 | contig 27250 bp, 48 predicted proteins | sample GuaBasSediGuay16_FD_121797 | JGI IMG/M metagenome (GOLD analysis project Ga0180301, IMG submission 121797) | Subseafloor sediment microbial communities from Guaymas Basin, Gulf of California, Mexico - Guay16, Core 4569-2, 12-15 cm | ecosystem: Environmental > Aquatic > Marine > Hydrothermal... | reverse complement strand
TCAACAAACCATCTATCCGGCATCTCCGCATCCCAACTATGCTTCTCCAGAAAATCTCCAAGAGGCATATCTAAGAATATTTCACCACAAGTTGTGCATCTTGCTATCACTCTGAACTGGTTAAACTCACTTCTCAATTTCCTTTTATGGTCTTTTGGGAAATCAATCATCACCATCCTTCAAATCTCCTCAAATTTTGTTTCTTTAACTTGATTATATACATAGGTTATACATGTTTTAGTTCTGGTAGTTTGAGTTGTGGGTAGTTTTCGAGTAGGAGCGCTCAGCTTTTCTTGCTTATTTCATCCCATTTTTCCATAACGAGTTGTAGTGCTAAGTCTTCGTATGTGTCTCTGATTGGCTTGTACCATGCATAGAAGTCATCTGGCATCTTGCAGTGAAATCTATCTCTCCATATAGTTCTGACACCACTATGTTTTAGGTCTGCATGAAGCCAAAACACATAGCCTACTGCTTCTCTTAGCCATGCCCAACTATTTGATAAGGAAGTATCACTGTTTAACTTCTGGATTCTTATTGTATATGCGGATGGGAATCTTCTGAGCTTTCTCAATACCCATTCAGGCGTTGGAGAGCTTCCGATGATTGAAGCTAAATGGGTTCTTGCAACATTTAGATATTTTATGAAAGCTTCAATGAAGGGGTCATGATAATCCAAGGCATAGAGCCAAAGCCCCATATCTTCCCAGATAATGAAAGGCACTCTCCTAAGCTTGCTGTGCTCTATCTGCTTTATCTTCTCAAAGAATTGAGTCGGATGAAAAACGATAAATTCCTTCAGCTTTTCCCATGCATTCTTGGCTTCCATAACAGGTAAGCCTTCATCAATATGATAGACTCTCTGAATCACCTCTACCCCAGACTTAAAATCATAGGCACTTTTTCCATAGCCTAAAGGAGCATAAGTAATGAAGATATAGAACTCCTCAGGCGGATAGTATGCATCTAAAACCTTTTTTGTCAAAGCAAACATAAGTTTCACGTTCCCGCTGGAATTTTAAGGCCTTCTTCCTCTCCTATATAGATGATTTTGTGTTTTGCTCCTGCAAAGTAGCCTTCCTTGTGCAGTTCATCCATGATATTGTCGAGTATTTCTTGGAAAATTTCTTCCGTATAGGGTAATGTTCCTTTAAGTATGTTTTTGAGTTTTGCTCTGTCTTCGCTTAGTTTTTCTTTTATGTGAGGATCAAGGAAGCTCATGAACCAGTATAGGTATCGTGCCGCTCTTGCCCATGCTCTGTCTCGAATGTAATCTCTGATGGTTGCTATGCTATCAACCAAAAAGCGAACGTAGGGATGCAGGAATTCAGTGTCACGTTGCCAGACACTCTTAGCCAACCTCACGCACCATCCAAGGCCAGAAACGGCCTACCTTCTTCTTTTCCTCCTTTTTCTTCTCTTTCTTCTTGCCATTTCAATTTCTCCTTTAAATTTATGGAATAAGATATTTCGACAGTGTTTTTGTTGACAGCCTCTTGAATGGATACTCTTCTTTCGGAACCAGAAGCCTGCTTCCATAACTCCATCTTTTGACTTCAGCTGGGATTTTGGCTTTTCCAATCTTGACTGTTACTGTAGAGCCTACTTTAAGCCCTATTTTGCGGGCTTCCGATTTTGGAACAACCATTGTTCTGGCTTGGCGGAGGTCGGCAAGCGGAGTTTTGGCTTCACTTTTACCGCGGTATCCCATTGTCTGCAAAATTACCGGTTTACCTTTAACTTTAGCCTTAACCCTGCACATTTTCCATCAATAATTATTTACCACCAGAAGTGGTTTATAATATTTACCACAAATAGTGGTAAATTTTATTTACCACAAATAGTGGTAAATATTGATTGGAGAGTTCAGTATTGCATGAAAGAGGTGGAGATGTAGGGGTTGCACAGCTAAAGCATCCGGTTTGGCAGGCCGTAAATGCAAGGCAAAAACATTATGCCAAGAAAAAGTTGCCACTTGAATCCAAAGATCAAAGGTATTCTGGAGTAATTACGGATATTCAGAGTCAAGTGATGCCGTTCGGTATGCCACCGGAAAGGCTCAGAGAAGTGCATGAAAAGGGAATGGCAAGAATGATCATGGAAAACAGGGAAGTACCAAGACCTATAAGAGGTGCAATTGCGGGAACCGTTGGATCCGTTGAGAGCATATCTTATTTTCCATATTCAATTATTGGCGTAAAAACGCCTCCGCCACCACCAAATCCGCTAACCGAAGGATCCGAGGAATATAAAATTGCTTCAGCGTTTACAGATGTATTTTTAGGCTCAATATTTTGGGAGATAGGCCCAGGCAAAATTGGAGGCTGGATAAAGCAGACTGAAACCTACAGGAAAATTGCGAGGACAGTAAAGTTCAGTAGAGCCTACAAATTTTATTATGAAAAAATTAAGGTTCCAACCAAAGCATTCGTTCAAACCAGAATAAAGCTTCCCGCGCAAAAGTGGCTTGCTGAACATTGGGGCTGGTATGGAAAACGTATTTCAGGAAGGTTGGCTCCGGGAATCGTTGATATTCCTGAGTTTGCAAGGCCTACCGCGCATTCTTTGTGGAAACAGCAGTTGGCTTGGGAACTTGCTGAAACGCCAAAAACTTCCGCTTTGCTCATAACGAAATATGCTGGAGTTGGACAGAGGACTTCAGCATGGGTTTCAGAGCATTGGCTCAAAAAAATAACCGGAGGCCTATCCTACGCATTAATCAAGCCTGAATTAGAAACATTAACGCCAATCAAGGAGAGGCCAAAGCTTCCGTATATTCCAGAAACAGTTGAAACAGCCTCTGGCCAATCTCTAATCAAAAGCATTTTAGGATTCAGCCTTGCAGAATTCACAAAACTCTTTCCACATTCAACATCCAAACCAAAAAAAGCATTAGACCACCTTATAAAACCGATAATTGAAAACAAAACCAAAAGCATTCTAATATCACGTAGTAAAAAGAAGGTAGTAGAATACCCAAGAACAAGCCTCAGCCAAATTTCTGAAACAATATACCCCAAAACAAATAAAACATTATTGGCTCCACCAAAGAAGCCTGAATTTCTTTTGCCTAAACATAAAAAGAGAAGGGGTAAGCGTTTGCCTTATGGATTTTATGGATGGTTGAAAGTTGAAGTTCCAGTTGCAAGTCCAGAGCGGATGCTTAAAATGGTTACTGGAGGGAGGAAAAAATGAACGTGATAAAGTATTTTCCGGTTAGAAGTGTTGTTTGGGCTATAGTTGGCTTTATGGCTGCCTTGTTCATTTTTGCAATTTTGTATGTTAGTTTAGGCTGGCCTGCATTAGCGATAATAAATCAATTTCAGCAACAGTTCAATCTTGGAGATAACGCCAATAACGTATTGGAATTTCTAAAGTACACGTTTCTGCTAAGCGGAATAATAGTTGTTATAGGATTAATCATGTGGCTCTACATCAACACCAGAAAACGTGAGGTGCTAACCTATGGAGTCTAAGCCTCTATTTATCGCCTTTATTATGCTCATGTTTCTCGCTTTCACACAATTCAATCAACCCTCAAAAGCCTCAACCATAACGACAACCAAAACATTTACTTCTCTAAATTATGACGGAATGATATACGCGGAAGCATCAGGCTATACAACTGCAAGAGACGCTGACAGCGGAGAAGTAATTGACGGCGGCATTCTAATCGCTGTAGGCCAAGAATACGACGGAAACTATTCAATCTACAGGGCATTCTTAATATTTGACACAGCCAATATTCCAGACAACGCTAACATCACACAGGCAATAATCAGCATACATGTTTCCCTCGACCATAGCGACACGGATTTTGAAATTATAGTGCAGAACGGCCAGCCTACATATCCGCATATCCCACTGCAGGCCGGAGACTATGATAGGCAACATTACATTGGCAATGGAGGCTCAAACGATACAGCCAATATTGGCGGAAGCGGAAACTGGCTAAACATTACGCTAAACTCAGATGGAAAATCATGGATAAACAAGCAAGGAAACACAAAGCTATGCCTAAGAAGCAGCAGAGACATCAATGGACTGGCTCCTTCAGGCTCAGAGTTAATCTACCTTGGAGCTTCAGAATCGGCTGGCGAAAATGCGCCGAAACTAATTGTCTCATATGAATATGAGGCTTGCATATACAATTTTTATGGGCCCTACAGCGAGGAGACAGGCCTTAAGGATGGAAGCATCAATGTTACTGTTTATCCGGCTTCTGGAGCTCCGTTCAATTTTACGCTTGATGGAAATTATACTCTTGAAGTTGAGAATAGGCCTTTAGCCATAAAATGGAGGGTTGGAGAAAACTGTACGAGGAGTTATGTTCCAATCTATGATTATGAAGATATTTATATTTTCAAGCCTGCCAGCCCATACTTCTATTATGTTTGCGAAATAATCGACTTTATCGGATTGCATGATGTCTATCTTGAATCAAAAGTTAATCTTAATGGTTCAAGCTTTATTGTAGAGAGAAGACATATTACAAGTGGAGGAAAAGCCAATTTTGTCTTTACAGAATTTCAAACTTACAGTTTCACTTTAAAATCGAATGAAGGCATAATAGAGCTTGGTTCAAGAACAATCCCTGAAAGACCAAGCATATTTAGTGAAACCATCAAGTTCATGGTTGAGCCAACCCTTCTAAGCCAAGACTATGCAGACTACAGTGGCCTAACCGTTTCTGCAACCAGAATAAACTCTACATCAATTCAAGCAATATATCAAGACTCCAATGGTAGAACATCCAGCGTGACCATCACGATTTATCTGATACAATCCAACAATAACCTAAAACAGGAATATCAGCAAACCTACAGTTCAGTCAACTCCATAACCTTAAATTGGTATGATGCCCTACCAGAAAAAGATTATCTTGTTGAATTCAACGTTGAACATGCAGATTATGGCAGTTTAACATGGAAAATTCCATGCCCCGCTCCGCCATCACAGTCAACAGCCAGCATATGGAACAATCTGCTTGGCTGGCTTGGAGATTGGCCGATAAACCCAAGCAACTTCATAAGCGCAGTACTCATAATCTGCATGGTAACTCTTGGAAGCTATAAGGATGCCCATATCGGATTGTTTGCAGGCGCAATTACAGCTGGCATATTAATTTGGCTTGGCTGGTACAGCATGAGCTGGGGAACCCTAAGCATAATCATGTGTCTAATAGGCATGTTTGCAATGGTAAAAGGGAGGCGAAGACTAATTGAACGTTAAAGACGTTTTATGGTTCTTCATATGCCTAAACATTGCAATATACTTGGTTACAGTACTCAATGTACTACCGGCAAAATCCAACTATTACACTCCAGAGCAACTATTATCCAACTTTAATGTTCCAGACAATTGGCAACAAGTTGTTGTGCCCTCCTCCCTTGCAATCGGAGGAGTAGTAAACCTAATAATTGGCTATGGAATTGCCGGAACAGCCCTACTAATGATTGGAGTATTAAGCATGTTCTGGACTCCAGCCCAAATAGTAGTCAATGGCGGATTAGGACAAATGCTGGCATGGCTCGGAGCCCCCTATCCAATCCAAGTTATAGGCAACATCTTCTCCGCTTTCGTATGGATGCTCTTCCTCATAGAATATCTGGGAGGAAGAAGAATAGAATGAGAAGGCCAAACATTGGAGCCGTAATAATCTATAGTGAGAAACCTATGCCTATAAATGAGCTGTTGCGTATTGCGGGGGCTAAAGCCAAGTTGAGGCATGGCTCAAAAGTAGATTTTATAAAGTTTCTGGATTACTATTACTTTGAAAGGTTTGGTGTTTACTGTGTAATTTACGAGTTGCCGAACGGCAATGTTGTGTTATCGGGTTCCCTCCGTGTTGAGGGAGGGAAGGTAAAAAGTAGAGGTGAAACTGGAAAGAATTAAGAAGTTAAGCCTTAAAACCTATGCAATAGCACTGATAATAGCGTTCTTTGTAGGGTTGGTTTTAGGCGGAGCAATCGTATATTCTCAATCATCCAATGAGAACATTACAATTGTCTCTGGAAGCTTCACGGAAACAGCAAGCTATATAATCTTTAGGCAAGGCGACACCTACTATGCCAAGAATGGAACTACAGGAGTAATAGAGTTCAGCGGAACGGATGCGGCGTCGGTGATACAGCAAGCGATAGATGCTATTAATGGCAAAGGACATATTTTTATTAAAAGTGGGATTTATAACTGTTACACACCCATCACCTATAACTCAGAGTCCTTCGAGCTTTATATTGAAGGCGAAGCTGCAGGTTTGTATCCAAAGACGACATTAGGCACAGTATTAAGGAAATGTTTTGATGGGGACTTACTTACACTAACAAGTAGCAATTATAATCCTAAAGCCAACTTTAGACTTGAAAAATTAAGGTTTGATGGGCAACGTGACTATTATACTGGAAGACTGGTTGTTATAAATGGGCCCTCGTGGAGCGTTATTAAAGATTGTGTTTTCCGAGATTCTTACGGCAACGCTATACGCATAGAAAAATCAAAAGTTATCAGGTTGGTAAGATGTCAAGTATACTTTGTGCAAACAGAATCAGGTGTATATCTGAATAAGGTTGCTGACTCACAAATATATGATTTGGAAGTCTGCATTGGCGGTGGTGAAGGCTGGGGGCATACACAAAGCACAGGGATAGCTTTGGAAATAGATGAAGGTTGCGGATTAGAAATTTTCGGCGGGCATTTTGAAGGTTATTATGGAATTAAAACATCTTCGCAGATAACAGTTATTGGTGCACATTTCAGTCTTTCGTGGTCTAATAACGTTTACATCGGTTTTGCCGGATGTAGTTTCATAGGGTGCTATTTTTTCAACCCAAATAATGGAGGTTTTTCCGACCAGAAAGGAGCAAACATATTAACTATATCACCTAATGTGAGAATTATAGGATGCTATATAAACTCTGGTGGCAAAGCAACTTACGGTTACTATGGCTATGGTTCAAGTGAATCCCTAATAGCTCATAATGATTTTTATGGGACATTTTCAATATCACCCATCCGCTTTGTGGGTGGTGAAATTTACAGAGATAACATAAGAGTAAAAACAGAGAACAGTGGAACTGCAACCATCTCTTCTTCCACAAGCGTAACGTTCGAGCACGGTCTTGCTGGAACGCCTACACATGTTGAGGTTGGCTGGAAGGATACTGGCTATGGCGACTGGAAATGGACAGCTAACGCTACGCATATCACCATTACCGTAACAAACAGCGGAACATACAGCTTCAGTTGGAGAGCCTACTACAAGCCATAAAAGAGGCTGAAAACAGCCTTGAAAACAAAACCAAAAACAACCAATCGCCTACTCTACATTTTGTTAGCTCTAACCCTCACATTTACTTTCAGCCTTCAAGTCAAAGCAGCTTCAAGCCCCACTTTCTACTGGAGCCCGCAAGTAGCCTTCAAGCTTCCAGCTTATAATACAATTGTAACATTTGCTGACTGGGCTTACTTCACCAGTTTCAGCTGGAACAAATGGAACTCTTCCAAAATCACATTTAACAATCTGCTTGTTGGCAGTGGCTCAGCCCTATCCAGCCTATGCCTCTCCAGCCCAGACACAGATATAACCATTCTTTCAGCAAATTCTGAGTCTGTCAAGCTGAATCTTGCAGACACTGATAAAATACTTCAAATTTGGAATTTGGATGTTAAAACCGTCAAGGTTGGAGGAGCCTACTTTACCAAAGATGACTTTTTCGTAAGCTACACTGAATGGCAAGCTTGCAACCAAGACAGCGTATTCCAGAATGAAACGCTTACAGCGATAAAGGCTGTTTCAAGTACTACAGTAACTTTAGGTTTGACGGCTCCAAGCCCCGTATGGCAATTTCAGGCTGAAGGAGAAAATGTAACATGGTATTTCAGAGCTGACACACATACAGTCAACGGTATTTTAGGCTATAGACTTGCAGAGGCTCCTTCATCCTCGGAAGTTTACGATAGCGTTTCCGCAGATGGAGCCTACATAACCTATTATGGAGTTAGAGTTTGGATTGTTCATTCAAGCGGAGCATTAGAAGAGCTTACGGATGGAACGCCAGTAGCAGTCGTTAGCAGAAACGAGAATGGAGAAGGCTTACAGAATGCAACTTGGAGCTGTCCAGGATACAGCAATATCATTAATACATTGATGGTGAAGGTTTATCAGCGTTTCGGAAGCGGAGAATGGAATCTTCGAGCTACATTTATAAGCGACAACAGCACCCTCTTTAAACTTCCAGAATCAACATGGACATTTTACTATTACACCAGCAGACAATATGATGGAGCGAAAACATCCTCCACCTTCTATTGGGGAGCAGACTATAACAGCAGAATCGAATTTTGCATAGCCCAGCCTAATCCATTTGAGCTTGCATTATGGCATTTAATGAACCAAAACCTAATAGGATTCATAATGACTTCATTAACATATTATCTCGGAAGCCTCGCCTATGGAATCTTCCTTTTCGCATTGGCAATAACACTCTACAATAGATTCGAAGACGTAAGCGCAACTACACTGGCCATGCTACTGCTTATAGGCGGAGGAGCAGCCGGAGGCATAATCAGCATTCTCGTTCCAGCGTCTGGACTTCAGCTTAGCTGGGCACTATTCGTGCTCGGAATAGCCATTCTCCTCTACAAGCTGGTGAGAGGAAATGGTTGACAGAAACAAGGTAAAACGAGTAATCCCCAACCTATTAGTGGAAGGAAAAACTTCACATCCATTCACATTCTGCAAATATCAAACCGTAAGATATTATCTCAGGAAAAATAAGAAGCTATGGGAAAAAGTAACGGAACAAATAACGAAAATTTTAGAAGAGGCCGAAAAACAGCTTTTTCCAAAAATTTAAAACAAATTTTATATACACACATTTTCACAAGCAAATTTTGAAAATAAAAGAGGTAAAAAGAATGAACGCGTCAACTCTCGGGCTTGTAGTGATGCTGATTACACTGGCCGTAATATTGCCTATCGGCCTAATCGTTGTCGGAAACCTAAACTCGACAGTTTCAAACATGGATCTGGGAAGTCAAGGCAATCAAACCAGAACAAGCCTCTTCAACAACATTTACTCGGCCATGAATTTGGCCGTCATCATTCCGATAGTTGCTGCCGCAGGAGCAATAATAGGAATAGTCATCTACTATCTCGGAAGAACACAGACCTGACAGCGTCAACTGAAATCTCTGAAGCTCTCGCCTGTTAATAGCCCCCTTTCTTAGTCGAATGTATGTTTGGAGTATAGGCGGAATGAGAGGGCATGACAGAATCCGAATTAATAATTTACTTGCTCGTGTTTGCCTTGAATGTGTTATGGAGCAGTATCGCCCTTAACCGCCAAAGCATAACTTTCGGTTTTCTAAGTGGAATAGGCTGGTTTGTACTTGCTATTCAGCATCTCATTTTATATTATAATTCGAGTTTTCTTGTTATTTGCTGGCTGTACCTCGGTACTGGAGCAATATTCTTTATTTGGAGCTTTATTCTCGCCTTCAAAACGTTTCTGCAAGCAAAAAAGGAAAGAGATTTGGAGTTGATATGACATGGGCATCTTCAGCTTTCTACGGAGAAAAAAGGAGCCTTCAGAAAATGAAAAGATAGCGTGGCAAGCAGGCATTATTGGAGAGTTGCAGAGGCCTCAAACCGAGCAGGAAATGATTGAGGCTCTCGGAATTAACTATCACATGATTCATGACGATTATATTGAGAAGCCTCTTCTTGTAGGCTTTTCTAATGAAAAAGAGTTTAATCATCATTTAGCCATGAAAGCATATTCAAGCAGCCTTTACCGAACAAGCTTTCTTGACCCTCTTGACGTGGAGATTTACAAGCTTGAGATAGAATGCGGATTTGATGATATTGAAATAGATTTGGATGAAGAAAGTTATGAAAAAGGCGAATTACACGTTATTAACGCCTATAGGCTTGTTTCCCAAAATGGTGTTGATGACGCGAAGTTTGGAAGAAAAGCGAAGCTTCTGAAAGCATACACGAAAGAGCTGACTGTAAAAACATCCTCTGAATCCAAAGGAGGAAAAATCCTATGATGCCAGTATGGATGGAATACCTAATCTATTACGGCTTCTTTGCTTATGCAATAGGATTCTTCATACTTCTCATACTTTTCATACTTTACAGATTTAAGTGGTTGCCTAAAGCGGCAATAGAACTTAAAAGAGCAAAAGACAAGCATAGACCAATAAGAATACAGTTTTTCGACAGCGGAATAGCCAGAATCTGCATAGACAAACATTTCACAGAGGATGTTCTCGAATCAAGCAACGGCGATATCGGAATTCTACCATCGAAAATTAAGGCTAACACTGAAAGGAAATGTAGCAATTGCGGAGAACAAATAACTGATGAAAAAGCGAAACACTGTCCAATCTGCGGAGCTGAACTTTCAGAGCCAGAACCTATAGATCCAAAAGAAATCGAAAAGATCAACACAGTACTAACAGCTAAATACATAGAGGAATCTACTGGCTGTCCAATATGGTTGCAGTATGGAAGCAAAGCCGTCCTATTTAATGGTGGAACTTTGGCTTCGCTTCAGCATGGCTATCCGCTTGACGCATCGATAATTAAAAACTACATTTCCAAAGCTTATCCGCAAAGCAAAATCAAACAGGCAATGGAAAAAAGACAGTTGCTTGGAATGCTGAAAAGCAAAAAAATCATGGGAAATACCCAGAAACTTACAGCCAGCATTGCTCTAATCATGGTTTTAGGAATAATTCTCGTCCTGTTATTCGCTTTAACTGGAGGATAAAGCCATGAATGAAAGCCAAAAACCTTTAAACATGATGCTTCAAGGCGCAATCTTCACAGTAGTTGGCATAATCTTAATTTTCATCACCATAATTTCTCAGGCAACCATACCTGCCTTTCTTGTAAGTCTGGCTTTAGGAGTAATATTTTGCATATTTGGATTAGCCCTGTTACGTCAGGGTTACCATTTAACTAAAAAATTAAGCGGAGGTGAAGGGTGAAGATGGAGAGGAAAGTTAAGGTTTTGGTTGCGGTTGCTTGGGCTTTAAGTGTTGTGTTGGCTTTTGGTGCTGGCTACGCAGTGCAGAGTTTGTTGCTGGTGCCTAAAAGTCCGTCGAGAACTGTTGCTGGTGCGAACGTTTTCGTAACCATTGAAACGCCGATGGGAATCTTTGAAATTCCAATTAATAATGTGATTACTAATATTGGTGAGCAGCAGGCAGCCGAAAGATTCAGAACTGGTGGCACTTACACTGCTTTGAAGTATATTAGTATTGGAAATGCTACTGCAAGTGCAAGTTTAACTCAGCTAACAACTGAATATACTCGGGCTGAAGGAACAGTTTCAAGCCTATGGCAATATAACGGTGAAGATTATGCGTTTAACTGCACAAAGAAGTTCACGTTTACGGAGACTGTTACTTTGAATGCTGCTGGTTGGCATTGGGCGAGTTCGGGCGACGGCAACATGTATGCAGTGGCTAATTTTGATGAGACAACGTTTCAGGCTAACTGGAACTTGACTATTACTTGGGTAGGCGTGTTCGACGGAAACTAAGGTGAAACAGTTTGAAACAGAAATTCCTTCCTTTCTTGGTATTCTTTATGCTATTTGTTAGCCAAATTGCTGGTTTACAAATTCCAACTGTGAAGGCTCAAGAAGAGGAATGTCTTAAGATTTACTATGATTCTGAAAAGGGCTATTATTATTTTTGGACTTTGAATAGGGAGAAGGTTGTGCTTGAAAGAAACGGAACGGCATTTTTGAATAGGTGGGATGGAGAGGCATGGATAAATTTCGGTTCGTTTCCTTCAGTGGGTGAAGTTGAAATTGAGGTTGAAGCTGAGCTTGCGGAGAACAAGTTGAAGTGGAAGGGTAAATGGAAATTTGGAGAAGAGGAAGTTGAGGTTGAAATTGAATTGGAGCCTAAGAATATTAGTGAGTATGGTGATTTAGAATGGAGCATGAAATTAACAGAAAAACCCGTAATAAACGTTTTCTCTATGCCTATTCAAAGTGAAAATCTCAAATTCTATTATCAGCCTCCACTTTATGAGGAGTATGGTTTTAGTGAGCCTTTCAGCAACAGCACATTCTCCGTAAACGCTACACATGTTATGAGGTTGATTAATGGAACTTGGGTTAATGAGGCTTATAGACCAGAAAACGTTGTTGGAAGCTATGCTGTCTATCACGCAACAAAAGGTAACATGCATAGAAGCAAAGAGGAAGCTGAAAAGTATAAGGCTGGAAAGGCATTCCACATTTATCGTCCCAAACTTATAGATGCAGAGGGAAAAACGGCATGGGCTAACCTAAGCATAGATGAAAAGAATGGCGTTTTAACTATAACGTTGCCTCAAGAGTTTTTGGATGAGGCTGTTTATCCCGTTACAGTTGACCCAACTTTTGGATATGAAACTGCTGGTGCAAGCACAAGCTATACGTTGAAATATTATATTTTGGGTAGCAAGTTCCCGTTAACGGAGAATGGTAATGCAACTGAAATAACAGCATATGTAGATTCAAGCTCAGGTGCAAGCGGAGCATATGCTATTTATGATAGCGGTAAAAATTATGTGAGTAGCACTCAAACTGGCACTTTTCCCATTTCAGCGTCATGGTTCACTTTAAGCTTTTCAAGCCCCATCCAATTAACTACTGGCGATTACTGGCTGGTTGGCTGGGGGACAGGCAACCATGCCCATATATATTATGATACTGGCGATGCAGGGCGAGGGGGCTACTACTTTTACAGCGGGTCAAATTTCCCAAACTGGCCGTCGTCAGTTCCTCTAACTGAATATAACAGATTACATTCCATTTACTGCACTTACACGGCTGAAGCACCCGGAGGAGAAGAATACAGCCACACCTTCATTGAAACTCTAAATCCATCTGCAACTTTAAGTCTTTGGCAAGCGCAAGCCTACACATTTACTCAAACATTAGTTACAATTTCAACCTATAATTATGGAGCCGAGGCAATTTACACTTTTACTCAAACAATAAAGCCTTCAGAAATCATAACATACTTGCAAGAGCAATATTATATGTTTACAGAAACATCCACATCATCTGCATTTCTTAACCAATTACAAGAACAAATTTGGTTAATGCAAGAAACGCTACAATCATCCTCAATGCATTCCTATTTGCAAGAGCAATCTTACATTCTAATTCAAAGCATTACTCCATCAGAAACAGTAACCTACATGCAAGAACAACAATATATTATGACAGAAACGGTTAATCCATCATCATCATTCCAGCATTGGATAGAAGGCATAACCGTATTCATTGAAACATTCACGGAAACCATACAGCCAAAAACAACCATGCATTATTGGATAGAAATAAGCTACACATTCACAGCCACCTCAAACCCCACAGCAACCCTCAACTATGCAATGGAACTAACAGAAACATTCATAACAATCATAGAAACACTAAAGCCAAAAACAACCATGATTCCAATCCTACCGCCAACACCACCAGAAGAAACCAATTTTGCTTTTGTGCTTGCTGCATTCGCGTTTGTTATGTCAATCGTTGCCCTCACAGCAGCCCTAACAGCCAAGCGAGACTAAAAACTCCACATACCTCGGATAATACTTGTCCGCTAAACGCTTAAGATCGGCATAGTGTCTTTCGCCTACCGTTTTTGGAGGCATCATAACCGCTATTATTATAGCTATGCATGGATGGATGTATCTTAGGACATAAAAATGTTATACTTTTATATCGCTTGGTTTTACATAATGCTTTTTGCCCTTATATTTATAGTACAGACTTTGTTTCTTTGGGTCATAATGTAATGTTCTCAGTTCTTTTACCCAATTTACGGGGCCTTGGTAGTAGCGTTTTACACTCACTACGATTTTTTTTCCTACCAAGTTCCTTAAGTTATTAGGTATCTTGCTCCTTTTTCCCATCTTTTCACCTTCCTTTTATTTGTTTTATTTTTGATTTTTATATTTTTTGGAGGAAAAATTGTCAATGAACTTTTATATGACTTAAGTCACCCTAAATCTTTCCTTAGTTTCTCCAAGTAATTTGCATACTTAGGATAATATAGATCCGCTTGCCTCTTCAAATGCATGTAGTGTCTGGCTCCAACCGTTTTAGGCGCACGGCCTTGAATAAAGTCGGCTACTGATTCTGGAATGCCCAGCTCAACCATCTTGTCAAACACGAATTTCCGCAAATATTTTGGAGCCACCAATCCATAACGCTTACAAACCTTGCTGGTTGCATCCGCGCTAAGCTTTTCTCCATTATTTCTAAGCAGATTTGCAGTTTCATGCATGAAATAGGCATAAAAGCTTTTCTTGCTTGCTCGACTCCAGAAAAGCGGAACACAAACAAACCTTTCATACATTTCCAACTTTTCATATAATTCATGAAATTCATTACTTAGCCTAACAGCCTCTCTCAATCTAAGACCGGACTCCAACAAAAGCCTATAAACAGCCTTATACTTGGCTGGAATACGCCTCAACTTAGCTATACTCTGCTTAACAGATTTCTCATCTGGAACATACAAATCCACCATAACCGTATCCTTAGGCAAAGCCCTACGCAAACTATCAATAAAACCAGAATCAAAACCAGCCAACTCACAAAAATTAAACAAGTTACGCAACGAAAACAGTAAGCAATGCTTTTGGCCAGCACTCAAACCATCAAACAAACGGACAACATCCAAAGGCTTAGAAAGTTGTGGCGCAAACCTATCCAAGTAAGATATGATCGAACGCTTATAATCAAAAGCCAAATCTCGACTTTCCAGCCAAACCAGAAAGTTTTGGCGGAGCTTTCGCCAATCCAAAAGCAGACTTGGGCTCTCGGGACCCCGGTTCAAATCCGGGCAGCCCCACCATTCTTGGCTGTTGCTGTCTCGCTTCGCTCGACTATCTATTTTTTGGTTTTCTATTCTGTTTATTTCTTGGATTAGGGCTTTTCTTGCTATATAGCTGATGTTTAGGCCGTATTTTCTTGCTTTCTGAACAAGGGTTATTGGAAGAGTAATACCTACCGTTTTGAGGTGTGCTACTTTACTCGAGCTGACTTGAGTCAATGTTTTATCGCCTTGTAAACTATATATGAGATTATGGGAACGGCTACGAGGCATATAATGAGATAAATAATTTCTGTTGGTATGATGAATTGATTGAGGTTTTGTATTTCATATGAAAGTTTTGCGTCGACTATGATGTTTGTGAATGGTGAAACATATACTATTTTTATAGCGTAGATGCCAGAGTAGGCTGCGGAGAATTCTATTTCTCCAACTCTTTCTGATGGTATAGGCGTTCCATCTTGGGTGCGGGGGACAGCCATTAAAACATCCATTATTTTGTTTCCATTTGGATCTTCAATCCATACGTTTAAGCCAAAATTTGTAGGAAGATTGTATAAGTGTAGTTCTCCGATTGCTTTCTCGTTCTTGTTTAGCTCTATGCTTCTTGTTACTGGAAATAGACTTGAGGTTAACTGAAAAGTTTCGCTATAAGCCTTTACATCAATTACGGCTAATGCCAAGATTAACATAGCTAAGGCGAGGATTCCGGAATACTTTAACCGTAGTCTCTCTCTGTATGAACGTGATTTACGCATGGAGTGAAGGTTTATAAGATTGGATTCAGACCGTGAACGATTGCGGAGGTTGAAGGTTGAGTTATGCTGAGGGCTTTGAGGATGCAACAGAGTTATGTTTGTATGAGTTAAAGAGGGCGAAAGATTTGGAGGATGCAAAGCAAAGGATTCAGAAGATAATTCGACTTGTGAAGGAGAGGAAGTTTGAGCGGATAAAAAGTATGCTGGCATTGCTATAATATCTCCTCTTTTCCTCCTAATCTTTTGAATTCTTCATGGATTAGAACTCGGACTGCTTCAGTATTCTTTTTGAATCCACGTTGTTTTTTTACAAATTGAAGCTTTTTTGCATCTATTCCGATAAGGTCTAACCTTATTCTTTCAATTGGTTTATTTCCATTTTCTTCTTCAGACATTTTCTCACATTTTAAGACTTTCTGTGAACTAATATTTATATTTTTATGGAAAAATCTTATAGAACTATCTCACACTATTTCTCACTATTTGAGCAAAAATTTTATATACACCTTACGCACAGACTAAGCTCTAAAAGTGCGAAAAAGTGATGAATTATGGAATCAGAACAAATCGTGAGAATTAGACTTGACTTAGAAGGAGAAGATGCCAAACGGTTTCTAAAGCTCAAGGAGAAACGAGGGCTAAAAAACAACTCTGAACTCGTCCGGCTGGTTCTGAAAGAGGCTGCTGACAGAGAAGACATTCCATACAACTCTGAGGAGGCTGGTTCTTAATGACGTTTAGTGTTCTTGGTGTAGTTAGGCATAACATTGATTATCTCGGTAAGTATCTGGGAGTTTTTCCTGAGCAAATTGAAGCTTTGGAGTTGCGTTCCAGATTCAAGTATGCCACAAACAATGATGAGCTTAACCGTGCATTATGCAGTTTAGACAATGAACTTGCAGAATTGCAAGCCAGAAGCGAGGAGCACATCACCTACGCAGAGTTTGAGGAGCTTGAAAGGCGAGTAAGCCGAATCGAAAATTTCCTTGCCAAAAAGTTTCTGGAGGAATGGGAGGCTTTTGAGAGTTGAGTTTTGTTGAGACTGAGGTTGTTTTGACTGATAGCTCCCGTGAAACTGTCTATTATCTTACTGAAGAAGGCAAAAAAAGGGTTTTGAATTCTGTAGACTACAGTGTAGTCTATAGGCTTAGATGTTTTCTTTCTGTTATTCGTGATTGTTTACATAAGCAGCTTGTCGAGTTTTTCGAGCAGAGGATAATTCGTGTTTTGGAGCGTTCAGGCAAGGCTTGGAGACGAACTGAGCTTTGGGAACAGTTGTATGGTGATTTCTTTTGGATGGAATATCATGAGGCTATACAGAATCTGCTGGAAAAAGGCGAGATAATCGAGAAGAGAGGATGGATAAAACTCAAGAAAAAGGAGGCTTTTGAGGAATGAGAGGTTACCAGAAGGTTCCTTATCCGCTTGATACGCCTGAATGGGAGAGCTTTCTGAAGTTTGCGGAGAAGCATTATAATGAAGCGGTTAGAATAGCTGTTAATGTTACTTTAGCGAATTGTGGCGCTGGCTCTACAACAACTCAGCTTGGTCAGGTTGTTCTAAGAGAACTCTTGAACAAAACGTGTAGTCCGCTTGTTTATTTGTGGGAGCAATGGCAACTACTGACTCCTTCTGCAAGATTGCCTTACGCCACTAAAGAGTATCGTGAGATTCTGGAAAAGCAGATTGAGGAAGCCAAGCAGATAGCCAAGCAAGTTACAAGCCAAATTGGAACAGTCAAAGCTCCACCACAAGAAAAGAAGGAGGCTTTTGAGGAATGAGTCATTGTGGTTTTTGGTTGCGTAAGGTTGAATTGCAGCTTCTCGCTGCCAGGAAGCGTCCATTGGAGAATGAGGCGAAGTGCTGGCGTTTAACCAGGGAATGTCTGCTTGCAATCAAAAGGCTTGATGAAAAAATAGAGGAGATGAAGCCTTCCGAAACAGCCTCGGGTGGCTCTGTTGCTAAGCTTGAACTCCGGCTACGGAACCCCCGTCAGAGTCAGACCCGGGGCTGCGGGAAAAGGTGAGTAAACATGGTTAAGGCGTATCCTTGGTGTTGGATGGATTGGCAGCCACATGACAGCCTCTGCATGGAATGTCCATGGAGAAATCCATGTAGAAGAATTGCGGAGAAGCCTAAGCCTGAAAATTTCTATCGGCAATTGGCAAGGCTGTTTCATGCTCAGAGGCTGGTTTCTGTTCCGAGAGCATTTGACGAGGTGAAAAGATGGTGAATAAGGCTAAGATTCGCTGGTTGTTGAAGGCTGCAAGCAAAGAGATGAATCCGGAGGTTAGAGCCATGATAATCTACCAAATCCTAAAGGAGGCTAAAGAATGAGTTTGTATGCTGAGATTAATGATGCAGAGTTACTTCGGAGAAGCATCCACGAATTAGGAACACTATTCTATACTGAAGACGAGAACGGAATAGTCAACAAGGTTGCCTATTTCAGCGGAACACGAACCGTAATCTATGTGGGCAAGGATATTCCGCAAGACTTGCTTAAAATTATCAAGGCTGTCGGCGCAAAAGTCCGAGTTTTAGAGTATGACGAGATAACGAGAACCCTAAAAGTGAAACAATGAGAAAGAGCGCGGTGTTTATCATGCTGCGTTCAAACTTGCTTTTTCATTTAGATGAGATTAGAATAGTTAAGAGTTTTGACGGCTGGAACGGTTTTGGAAAACGTAAAGTTAGAGCCTACTATCCACGTGAAGGCTACGGAGTATTCTGCAGATTTACGCCTTCAAGGCTGGACATCCATCTTGCAGAAAATAGCATTCAAGCCAGACTCATCAAGCGTTTGATGGAAGAGAAAGTTGCGTTTTACTGGGCTCCAAAAGAGGAAGAACTGCAAGTTATTCGTGAAGCCATGGATAGAAGCGATGAGTTGACGCATAGACTGCTTGAACATGGCTGGTTTCACGGAAAAAGACCGTATTTTAAACTTTACGAGTTGATGTAGCCATGATTGTTAGCTCTTATGGTAACATTATTAGTGTTCAGCAAGGAACTAATGACAAGGTTTTCCAAAGAATTCTTACTTTTTATGTTAGGCCTCCAGCTAAGATTCTGGATTGCACATGTGGACCCAGATATTTCTGGAGGAACTGGCAAAACAATAAGCTTGATGGAAGATATGAAGTTGTTTTTAGTGACATTAGAAAATTAGGCCACATTCAAGCTGACTTTTTCAATCTTCCATTTAAAGATGAATGTTTTGACTGTGTTGTTTTTGACCCGCCTTATCAAGACCGATGGAGGTTTAGTCTTGAAAAGGTTAAGAGGCCGGGAAGGCTTTACCTTGAGAATCCTTACATGCTTAGTGAAGGTTATGAATGCTTCACTCCTAATCAATTAGATGAGGTTAAGGCTGAGTTTTGGAGAGTGCTCAGACCTCAGGGAATACTGATTATGAAGTTGGCCGACCATCGCACCAGAAATATTTGGTGGCAGCCAGAAGTTTTCAAACGGATGAATGACCATTTCGACATTTTAGACATTATAGTTTACGTTAGGCCAAAAGGCAGCATGCTTCCACCAATCTATTTCATGCAAAGAAACAAACGCAGCACTCTGGTTCACGCCTACTTCTTCATTCTAAAAAAGAGGGATAGGCCATGAGTGATGTTTATTTGATTTTTAGAGGCAAACGCATCCTATACAAGGGCGGAAGGTATGGCTTTCAGCTTTTACTTAATTATCTCGATAATATCCGCGATTTGACTTTTCGAGTAATAAAAAAGCGGAGGAAAAGAAATGCGTAAGACTCGAATGTTTGGTTTTATAGCGAAAACTTGGAATCCCATAGTTGGCTGTTCGCATAACTGCGTTTACTGTTGGGCCCGTAGGCAGGCTCAGAGACAAAAGAAGAATTGTCCTAAATGCGGATGGTTCACGCCACATCTCCATCCAGAAAGATTAAATCGCAAATTTAAGCCGAACACTTTAGTTTTTGTCTGTGATATGGCGGATTTATTCTGTCAAGGCGTAAATTATCTTTGGATTAATCAAGTTCTAAAGGTGATAGAAAACTATCCTGAAACAACTTTCTTCCTTGAGACTAAGAATCCGTGGAGAATGAGGCATTTCAGGATACCGGAGAATGTGATTTTATCCGTTACCATAGAAACATGTAATCATTATGGTAAACTTCCGAAAATTGGTGAATGGCATTATGGTATGATTTCTAACGCACCGCCACCGGTTGAAAGACATGCTGAACTTGCAACTACAAAGCATGGAACAAGATTCTTCTCAAAATACAAGAAGCATGTAAGCATCGAGCCAATCCTTGATTTTGACTTAGACCGATTTGTCAAATGGATTTTAGGCATTAATCCAGAATTTGGCGTTTCTGTCGGCTATGACAATTACGGCTGTCGGCTTCCAGAGCCTCCACTCGCCAAAACACTCCAATTAATCGAACAACTCGAAAAACACGGTATTAAAGTTGAGAGGAAAACGCTTCGCAAGGCATGGTGGGAAGAAAATGGTGAAGGCTAAGGTTTTATGCTGGAAATGCAAGCATTCACGCTACTTTGACGAGTTACATGTTGAATGCATAAACAGCCAAGCTCACTTTAACCATCCGCTTATCCACCGCGACTCACAAGTAGAATGCGAACATTTCAGGCCGAAAAGAAAGAAAAGGAGGCGAAAAAGGAGTGGCTGAGTTTGTTTTGTCTGAGAATAGCCGTTACCGCCGGTATTATTATTGTCCTTGGTGTGGAACATGGATTCGGAAAGGCAAAGAACAAGTTAATAGCAGAGGCTTGCCGGTCTGCCCGAAATGCCACCGGAAGCTCCGGACAAAACCGCATGACAAAAGAAAAAGGAGGAAAACAAGCCATGAATGATGTTTTTGATGAAATTGAAGATGGAATTATTGAGTTAGATTCGCCTTTCGCTAAGAAACTTGGGTTTACAAGCGATAAATTTGATGGTTGGCTCTGGAAGAAAGGTAAATACATCTATATTAGCTTTATTATCAGTAAAAAATGGAAAAAAGGTAATTTTAAGCGATTGTTAAGGCGTATTGAAGAGTTAGGGTTTGGCATTAAGATTCCTACTCCGCTTGGTGTTATGCAGTATATTGTTAGGAAATATGGATTCAAGAAAACAACTGAGTATTTTGTGGTTTCGCCTGAAATTAAGGAGCCATGCGAAGTCTGGGTTAAAGAGCCGAGAAAGGTGATTAAAATTGAGCAAAAATGATGTTTGGAGTGAGTTGGAGGAGAGGCTCAAACTAAAAGCCTTTCTTCATGGAAGAACAGCTAAAGGCAAAGAACCAGTTTGTAGTATGTATCCAGATAATGTAGGATATGCTGTTTGGCTTGAGGATGTAAAAGAAGCCATACAACAACTAAAACAAAACTATGTCTTGGTTAAGATTGGAGATTTAGAGGCAATAGTCTACACTTCAACTAAATATGAGAGTTTAAGGGATATTGTGGATGATTTTTGCGGCAATTATGATGATGTGGCGAGAGAAGCGTATGCTCTTGGAATGAAAGACTTAGCAAAGAGGTTGTTGAAAAGTGACTGAAAAGGAAATTTTGAATGCTTCTAAGGAACGGTTTAAGCCTAAAAGACGTGAACTAAAACCGAAACGTAGAGGAGTTAACTGTGTAAAATGCGAGTTTTACGAGCCGATACCTGACGATCCATGCCTGTGGAAGTTAGAGGCTCAACTTGACGCCATTCAACAGCATATTAACATTGCTGTTTCTCTTATGCGAAAAATTACCGCAAAAAAAAGAAGACAAGTTAAACTTGAGGAGTTATTGAAGGAATGACTCATGAAATTTTAAAAACTTCAGATGGAAAAATGGTTTGTCTAACTCATGGCATTTTCTGTCCTTTATTCAAATGGGAATTGAAACAAAGATTAAAAGAGGAGTTGTTGAAGGAATGAAAGTTAAGGAATTAATTGAGAAGCTTAAAAGGTTTCAGCCTGAAGATGATGTGAAAATTGGCAGAACGCATGATGGAGAATTAATTTTAGCTGTTTGCAGACCAGTCGAATGGAGAAACGGCAGAAAAATAATGATTGGAACAGTTAGACTCGAAGAAGAGGAGTTGTTGCGTGAAAAATGAAAGTTAAGGTTTTGAAGGAGTTTCTGCCGTTGCAGGCTGGAGCCTTCATTCTTGAAAATCCACAGCAGGCCCTCTACTACTGCCTAAACTTTTGCCATCAAACGCAGTTTGGCTGCGCAAAAAACTGCAAAATAAGAAAACACTTCAAGATTCCGCCTCACGGAGAAAAATATCCTACCCCAAAAAAACCGAAAAGGAGAAAGAGAAATTGAAGGTTGACGTTGTTATTTTGACGAAGAATAGTCTTAAGCCGTGTTTGGCTGAATGTGTTAGGTCTGTTTATGCTAATGTTCCTGTTAATAGGCTTATTGTTGTGGATGGAGGGAGCATAGACGGTACAGTTGAGTTTCTAAGCAAGTTTCCGAATGTAGTGGTTATTGATGATTCGGGTGGGAACAGGGCGACTGCAAGACAGAAAGGCATCGAGGCGGTAGAAACAGAATGGTTCATGTTTGTTGACAGTGACGTTATATTATGTGAAGGTTGGTTTGACAAGGCTGTTAGGTTGATTGCGGACGATGTAGGTGCAATTTGGGGCGTAGCAATTCCAGTTGAAAAACACACCTATAATATCATTAAAGCCATGAGCAAGTTTTATCGAGTTCCAGTAAAGAGGCTTCTGGTTAAACAGATACATTCTAAACGTTGCATGACTCATGACACATTATTCAGAACCGAACCTCTAAAAGACATTAAAATCCCCAAGGATTTACACATTTGGGAAGACGATTATATTGGAAGATGGATTATAAGGAAAGGATACAGATTCTTAAAAACTGAGTCTCCCTATTGCCTCCATAATGTTGCTGAAAAGAATGTTTCAAATGCAGTTTTGAATGGCTATTTAATGCATAAATACAACATTTGGAGCTTCAAAGCAGTTCTTTTAAGGTTTATCCTCGCAGTTCCCAAGGCAATTTGGATTTTATCTTGCACAGGCGATTATACCGCCTCTAAAAGGCAATTGTTAGGCTACATCTTGACATTTAAGGGGTGGCTGGCATATGACTGAATTAGACGTTGGATGCGGAAACCGAAAAATGGGCGATATAAACGTTGACATAGACAGAAAAGTCAAGCCGGACATAGTCTGCGACATTCACCATTTGCCTTTCAGAAACAATCAATTCAGCAAGGTTTACTGCTATCATGTATTGGAGCATGAAACCGTAAATCCGGAAAAAGCAATCAAGGAACTCCTAAGAGTAACACGCGAAATCCTGGAAATTCAGGTTCCACACTGGCTAAGCAGAAACGCCAAAAAAGACCCTACACACCGCAACTTCCACATTATGCACCTAAAATACTGGAAAAAATGGAAACCAATAAAAACACAGATAGAATGGCAATATTTGATTCCACCCTTCATTCTCAGACCAAACAACATCACAATCACAATAAAAAGGAGGAATAAAATTTGAATATATGGATAGAACGGTTAGGATTTTTCCTGTTCGGGTTTATATTAGGTGTTTTAATCTTCTTTGGAGTATTTTATCCTGAAACTGTATGGAAAGAAGGAGACGCCTACATAACATTCATTTACAACTATAAAGGCGAATTTTGGCGAGTTGATTGCGGCGGGCAATTTTCCGATTTTCAGGGAGATTATGCTATTGCCAGCAACTATGCACAGGCAATCAACCTAACCACTGGATGGTGGCACATAATCGTAAAAGGAGGAACAATAATCTATGCAGAAAAAATCGAGTAAGGTTAGAATTTTAGATTTAATAAAGTTCTTTCTTGTCTGCTGGATCGCCAGCATCCTCACAACCATAACCCACGAACTCATCTGGCTCTTCCTACATGGAGAACTCTTCAGCCAAACAGAACGGTTTGTCTCTGTTTTCGGTTGGTGTATCATCTTCATGCTATTAGCCATATGGATAGAAACCAAGGAGGAAAAACAGAATGGTGAGGGAACAAAGAAAAGATAAGAAGATTAAATTAATTTTAAACGAAATGGATGTAGAGAGAATTCTTCTCGCATTAAAAGGATTACATTGCTTTTGTAAATTCAAACATTTAGAGGATATTACTTCTCAGCAGTTAAGTGTTACCTACAACAAGGTTAGACGCCAATATATAATGCAAAGGAGGGGAAAAACAGAATGATTGAATGGATTGTGTTGGATACAACTGTTCCCACATATAATGAATTGTTTAAGCCGGATCAGGCAGTTGTATTGTTCGGGTTTTATCTCATAACATGGTTTGTCGAAACTGCAATACTCTCCAAGATTATTAAAGTCAAATTAGAAAAGCTCTTTTTGGCCGTAGGAACAGCCAATTGGCTCACCTATCTCATTGGCTTCTTCATATATTACTTCTTATATCCAAATGCTGAACTCCCCTCTATGCTTGGATTTCTTCTTATCTACATGGTTGGAGCCATATGCCTACTCATACTCCTACACATGCACTGGTTCCAGCCAAAGAAGGAGGCTGAAAAACTTAAACCAATTCTTGGGGAGAAAGGCGCTGATGAAAATGAATAGGCTAAGTATTGTTTGCTTGTTAATTTGTGCAGTATCTCTTTCAATACTTGCTACGATTGAAACATTACATTATCTAAACATATATGTTGTTAAAGAAAAAACAGTCATAAAAACAGTCGGAGAACTTGAAAAGTTTTGGATGAGAGACACAAGGGGCGCGCTTGCCTTCTCTGATGACTTTAGATTTGAAGATGCTTGGTTTAAAAACGTCAACTTAACCCTTTATAGCTTCAACAAAACCATAACTTTCACTAACAGCATTATAGAAAACTCGATAATTACATTAAACAAGACAAGACTAAGGCTACGTTGGTGTCTAATCAAAAACTCCACATTCCTTGGAGACGGCGAATCAGCGTTACTAACTGGAAACAACATATTCCTCGGAATCATCAACTGCAATTTAACCATACAGATTGAAGCACACTCCGAAATAATTGGAACCTTCAATTTTGTAAACATGACAGGAGGATAAATGGCATGGATTTTGAAGAGGAGGAAGCATGAAATGGTGAGTAAGGCTGGCGTTTTTCGGGAACGAAAAGACTGCGTTTTAACAGTTAGAATCCCCAAGCCAGTAAAAGAGCAACTTGAAGAACTGGCTAAATGTAAAGGAAAAACTGTAGGCGAATTGGTTCGTCAAGTAATCCATGAGGAATTATATGATGAATTGTTGTTTGAGGCTGAGCCGTTAAATGAGGAACCAGACAGAGCCCATGTAAAGTGGCCTAAGCGTAAACCAAAAAAACCTCCAAACAGAAGAAGATTTCATCCTGGAACCAAGAAAGCCCGCGAAATTCTTCGGATGCATGGTAGAAGCCTTGAAAGATGCGAATTATGCGGTAGATATGGCGCTATGCATGTCCACCATAAAGACGGAAACCCATACAATAATAACATTGAGAATCTGGCTGTTCTATGTCCAAGTTGCCATAGAAAAGTTCACAATTTAATGGAAACCGAAGAGGATGGAATTCAGCTTGATTATGACGCTCTCTATGATTTTGAGGAGGAATCAGAATGGTAAGCAATGCTGTTAGGAAATGTTTACGGTTGCTGGAGTCCATGTTCGACTTAGGCTATCACTTAGAAATAAGCGAAAGAGACCTTAAAAACTTGATTGCCATTCAGATGGGAGCCGACAATAGAACCGTCAACAAATACATGAAGATGCTTACGGAAACCTTGGAGTTCCTAAAGGTTTGCAGAAGAAATCGTGAAGGAAAGCCGATTTATCGGATTGAGGTTGAACATGTAGAGCGTTTCATAGATAGATTCGCTAAGGAAGAGGCTAAGAGATTGAGACAGTTGACGCTTCTTGAAGTTAAGAGTAGAGAGGAGGAGGTGCTTGAGAAAGTTTAGTGTGTGCGTGTGTAGAGGCTGAAGAGAGGAATAAAGCTTAAATGGAGAAGAGGCATATAAAATGGTGGTTCGTTCTATTTTATTTAGTGGAGGGTATATTATATTGCAATTTATTAATTTAAGCTTACTTAGAGACTTTAGAGAGAAATATAGCATAATAAAAAGATGCACGCACACACACTCACACACATAACCACAGCCATTTTTGCGCCGACAAACCGGGAATATCCCGTTTGCAGTAGGCATGCGGAGGGATTAAAGAATCATCCGAAATGGAAAGTAAACAGTTAACGCTTTCTTTCCTTTGTATAAGTGTAAATGGCTAATGTGCAAGCAAACCCTCTAATTGTCCATACGGTTCTCTTTTTGCCATTTTTTATTTCCCAATTATATCCTCTTCAGGGCTTACAATTTCAGATGCGTACCTTCTTATGTAATTCCATGCTGTTGATTCTCTTTCCAGGTCAAGGCTGAACATTACCCTGTAGACTGTGAATATGTCAAGCTTTCCTTTGGCTTGATCGGTTCTTATTACGTTTGCGGCTCTGGTTTCTCGGAATAGGTGGCACCAGGCTTTAGGGTTTAACTCCTTAATTATATTGAGTATCTGTCTTCCTGTCAAGTGTTTATCTTTATGGAATGCTAAGGTTTGCCCGAAAACGTTTGTGATGCTTGGAAAAAGATATTTGCATTCTGGTTGATGCTTTTTCATCCAGTTCCAGTAGTCTAAAATGTATTGGGTGAATCTACTGTTTAATGGATATTTTTTGGTTCTAACCTTGGTGATTGTCTGTTTCTTGCGTTTCTTAACAACTGTAAATCTCACATAAAGAAATTGCCCGTCAACATATATGTCGTTCAAGCCTAAACTTGCAACTTCTTCTCTACGCTTACCGCTTGCAAAAAGAGAAATTAAACATTTAGCTCGTAAACGGAAATATTCATTCTTTAAGCTATCCGCACTTCTAATCATCTCCTCAATTTCTTCCGAACTAAGCACATCCTTACGCTGAACCCTAACGAAAGTCATGCCCGAGTTTCTCCAGAATCCGTTTGACATCATTTACAGTCAAAATCTCATCTATTTCTCTGATGTCTAACTCTGCTTTGAGCAGTCTGTAGAATATTTCGCCAATAACCCATGAGCAAATTGGGCATATAGGAACTTCATAGCCACCGATATCAATCATTTCAAACGGATCTGTATTTTCATCTTCAAAGATGATTACATCACAAGGGCCCTCCGTCTTAACATTTTTGCAAACTTCAAAAATCTCCTTTTTTGTTCTACGGCAAATCCAACAAGACTTCTCCATTCCCACATCCACCCCCTTCAATATTTTTTATATTTCCACCTCGCAATTTTTCAAATATCTCTCAATCTCTCTAAGCATATTCTCCTCAGACCCCCACTCAATAATTTTCTCACTTCTCCAATACTCAAACAAGCCAGAAAGATTAGAGGGAAAATCTAACCCTTCCGGTAACCCTTCAGCCTCAAAAATTATAACATGCTCTTTATTGAGAAGCCAATGCTTAGCCGCGTCAACAAACCATCTATCCGGCATCTCCGCATCCCAACTATGCTTCTCCAGAAAATCTCCAAGAGGCATATCTAAGAATATTTCACCACAAGTTGTGCATCTTGCTATCACTCTGAACTGGTTA
>Ga0180301_10000623_pt1 | contig 27257 bp, 29 predicted proteins | sample GuaBasSediGuay16_FD_121797 | JGI IMG/M metagenome (GOLD analysis project Ga0180301, IMG submission 121797) | Subseafloor sediment microbial communities from Guaymas Basin, Gulf of California, Mexico - Guay16, Core 4569-2, 12-15 cm | ecosystem: Environmental > Aquatic > Marine > Hydrothermal... | reverse complement strand
ATTCAAGACCAGTATCATTAAACAGAATGGTAGGCTCCAAGCCTGCCTGCAAAGCAAGGTGCAGAGCGACTAGAGAGTCCTTGCCACCAGAAAAAGAGCAAACAACTGGGAGCTTAACTTTATCCGAGAATAGTGCGAGATGCTGTATGGAGCGTGAGATAAGTGACCTAAAGTAGTCGTCATTACACTTAATAATGTCATCAAATGAAGCTTTCCTCTTAAGTTGCTCTATCCCACCCGGATCATTAAGTAGTGTTTGAACCCTAAACTTGCCTTTCTTAGCTATAGCCAATGCGATAATCCTGCCTTTTGAGTCCGTAACAACTGCTTGCTCGCCCTCACGATCGCTATCACCCAGAACCTCGAGCGGTTTTACTCGATCTCTTCTAAACACCTTGACTAGCCCGTAATCAATGGCTGCCTTGGCGCTGTACGCGTTTAATCTCCACCTCCATTTCATTATTTTTGGGTCAAAGAAGAATCGCCCTACAATAATACCGCCAACTACGACATTCTTCATGTCGTCATAATGCGGTACCTTATTGAGAAACGTAGCTTCCGGAGCTATATTGAGTTCCTTAAGTAGAATATCGGTACCGAACTCTGTTAGAAGCGCTTCTTTAATGATACCTATGTCGCCGTTAAAAGCTGGCCTTATGTCGCCGGGCTCTACAATACTTAGCTCTCTTCCTTTGCCCCCGCACCTACTACAGTACTTCTGCCTTAATGGTACGTTGCAATTAGCGCACCAGTAAAGCCTTACTCTGTATCCCCACTTCCGCACTAAGTACCCCGTTCATACTCCTTCTTTTTACGTTCATATTCTTCTCTATCACTAACTACCCTTGCTGGTATGCCATAAACTACTTTGTATGGAGGGACGTCTCGCGTTACAACGGAGCCTGCACCAATAACAGCTCCTTCTCCAACCCTAACGCCAGCAATAAGTACGGCGTTTGCGCCTACTACTGCGTTGTCCTCTATTACTGTAGCTACTAGCCTTTTACTTGCTGGGTACTTATCATTTGTTATGACTACTCTAGGACCAAGAAACACGTTATTACCTATTACAGTACCTGTGGGTATGTAAACTCCTGACTGAATACTTACGTTCTTACCTATGATGCATTTCCCATCTATTATAGTCCCTGAGCCTACTAAGGTATTTTCCCCGATCCTAGTTTGCTCACGTATCATTACGTGGTGTCCTAGCTCTACATTGTCCCCGAGTTCTACTTCCTCATAAAGTATTGATGACGATCTGATAATGTTGTTCTTGCCTAGCCGTGAGCCATTACTTAGGCTATCTAACTCGGTAATCTCTATGTTGCTAGCGCTGAAGGTAACCATAGCGTTTTTTAATTTAGCGCGGGTAGGAAACCCTATTACAACATAAGGAAATATCATAGTTCCTTCGTTGACTTCGGTATTGCCGAGTATTATAGCGCCCTCGAAGACGGTACAATTATGTAATTGAGCTTTTCTCGATATGTACGTTTGAATCACCAACTAAATACCTGAGTGTAAGTATTTTAAGTACTGACTCATTCATGATCACTTTAAAAGTACTGCCTAGATTTGGGGGAGGATACATGGATATAACATCATTTATTAGGAACCTAACTGTACAGATCATGACAATAGCATGGCTAATTTTCCTTGTTTCATGGGTTATTGGGTGGGCTATAAAGGGATCACCTATTCCTATCCACAGGGTAAAGAGGACTGGTCAGACTTTAGTTGAGGATGCTGTGCTAGCAGCTTTCTGGCTCGCTATGGGTTCAACAATATTCGCTATAATATCGTATATTACGTCAAATATAAACCAGCCGATGCCACCACCTCCACAGCCTTAGGTGTGATAATGAACGTATTACCCCTAGCTCTTAATTTAGCTATCTTAACCTACTTTATCGGTGTTCTTATTCTAGCGTTGCCCATACCTTATAGGCAATTGAAGAGGTGGGGTATTAGACTTCTATCCGACGCCATAATGGCTGCTGTGCTAGTATCCGCATACAATATAATACTAGGTATAGGGGACTTCATACTCAACTTGCTGGGATATAGTTGGACGGGCTTCATGAGCTGGCTGACTGAGAGAACAGCTATTCTTGTAACGGCACTGATGGGACTAACATACGTTACCTCATGGATAAAAAGCCTGGGATATTCGATGATCCTCTCGCCTCTAGGCCTGGCTTCGAGCTATATTACGCTAGCTCTTTCTGCTATTAGGATGATGTACTTCATAGCAAGCTTCATATGGAATTTTAGAAGTGAGCTACTTGCACTAGGCCTACTTCTCTACTCACTACCGCTTCGGATAGGTAAGGATGCAGGTGCTTTCTTTATTGCTGCTTCACTCATAATGTACGTAGGATTCCCCTTAATGCCGGTCTTTGTTAATATATTCCAGGGTGCTACACCGCAACCAACAATTAGCTCGCCAGTCACACTAACCTGTAGTATAATCGACTTAGGCAACGAACCTATACCGTACCCCGTCCTGCGATTATACAAGGAAGGTAGCGAGATACCCATAGGGGTAATTAAGGGTGATGCAAGAGGAAAGGTGGTTTTAGGTGACAATTTAGACGTTCTCCCAAGAAATTACACCTTTAGTGTAGAGGTGCTCTTCATGGGCTACGTCTTTAAACCGACACCAAGCATTATAAGGTCTGGATCGGGCAGGACTAACTACAGGCTCAGGCTTCCCAACATTATATATCAGGGCGGACTAGCTATTCTACTGCCCAGCAGCCTTAGTGTAGTGCATGTTAAGTATTTGGGTAGCAGGCTGGAGGTCACCTTAACTAAGTCTGGTGTGGAGGGAGGTGAAGTAAGGATAGTTAAGTTAGCAAGTGTTCGAGTTACTTCCTTAAGCATTAATAACGCCTCCTTGCAGTGTAGCTGGAGTTCTTGGTCCTGGAAAGGCGTGCAATTAAGTGAATGTGTGCTGAGCTTAGGTAGTCTGGAGCTTGACTCGACAAGCCCAATATTTATAAGTATATCCTACACACCTAGGGAGTACCCAAGCCCTAACATCGAAGAGCGTAGGATAGTGTGTTATGAGAGCTTAGTTGATATAATCATGCAGTATATATCAATAGGTATAGCCTACATCTACTCATTTCTTTTTCTACCGGGAGTTTACCTAGCAGCCTTAACAACGATGGCTGCATCATTAGCGAGAGTTCTGGGAGGAGGTGCAAGATTAAGACTTATTTAGGTGGGATGATGGCTCTCTTTGAGAGGCTATTAGGCAGAAAGATCAAATTAAGATCATTGGTAATACTGGCCTCCGCTTTGCTTCTCTTTATAGCAAGGCGTGACGATGTGCTAGGGGCTATAACTATTGCATCTGCCCTAGCGTTATTCATAGTTGATAACTTCATTATAAGTAGAATTATCGGTAGCGATATCACTTAAACTCAATGATATCGACTTTATGCCACAGTACCTTATCTTTTAGATACTCTTTTAATTCGCTAGCTCTACCCTCAACACAAACATAGTATAGTTCCTTTACTACAGTACTCCGCTCCTCTTCAATAACCTTATAGTTACTCCTTATGTAGTTCAGTATCTCAGCTGCCCTCTTCTCATCATAGGTCGTAAAGAATATTGATGTCTTAACACGCACTTTTCTTTCGCTCGCCACAGTTATTCACCACTTCTCAATGCCTTAATCTTCTTAAATAAATTGACTACTGCTTTAAACTCATCAGGAAAAATTTCAGCTATGTTATTTCTTTCATTAATTAACTCGCTTATGTGATTAATGACCCAGTCACACGCAAACGAGACACTGACTTCCCCTGTCCTAATGTTTAGAAGGAGGGGGAACATCTTGCAGGAGAACGGCTTATTTTCGTGAATGGAGCACCTCCTATTCGCTATATCATAGAATGGACAGAACCCTTCTATAATCCAGAGGTAGAATTGGTCTGTAATTCGCCTAAAATTTAGAGTAATGTTTCTCTCTAAAGCTAACTTCTTAAGTGTGTCTACTTCACCTTCCAGTACGATCGGGTAGTCTACAGGTGTTGAAAAGAAGCAGCAGTGTAGGCAGTGTAGGCACCTAAATCTCAAAACCAAGAATTTTCACCGCAAGCGAAGAGTATCTCAACGAAGTCGTTGTCTCTCAAGCCAAGAGTCTCTCTTAGGTTAATTTCAGCAATTACCTCAATTATGTTGTCTGGGTGTTTGCTCTTGTAGGGCCTTACAAGTAAGCACTTAATCCAATTATTCGAGTGCTCTTTTCTTACCTTACCTAGCCAGTAATAGAAGCCCCCAAACTCCTGTCCATTCATAACTACGCTTTTAATCTGCAGTGGTGTGCAGGAGCGTATTATTTCCCTAAAACTCGTGGGTATTTCAACATTTAATGTACCTAAGAAGGGACTACCATCCAGAATCTCAGTTATGAGAATGTAATATATAGGCAGGGCTATGTACTTTCTCCCTTCGCCAAGACCACTAACGACTTTTCCTCTTATTGTGAACGGCAACCCTACTCCTCACCTGCTTAGATATCTTATCCGCTATATACGTCGGCTCAGGCAAGTAATGATCGTCCCTAAAGAGGGTAGGGGCTATACGCTCAAGCTCAGCTATCGAAATTTTATGTCCTATACTTAAAAAGATAGCCTTCTTGCTTCCTTTAGGCCTAAGCACCAATGCACCAACCATACCATCTACTACTAGGTATTCCCTACCATCTTTCTCGACTATTCTCCCAGTCAGTATCTTTTTAGCAGCACCTATAGATGGCTTATCAAGAACTAAGCCAATATGTGATGCGATACCTAATTTTCTTGGGTGTGTTATACCATGTCCGTCAACAATTACTAGGTCGGCGTCTGTACCCAGCTTCTCATATGCTTTAAACATAAGAGGAGCCTCTCTAAATGCTAGTAATCCGGGTACGTAGGGAATATTGACTTCACCTACTACGACAGCGTATTCCTTAAGCCTTAAGTCTGGATACGTAAGCAACGCTGCAACAGCTATGCCAATATTACCTATGTATGCTAGGTCTAGCCCGACGACTGTATTTAACTTATCTATACGTCCTTCACAGATTATCTTCTCAGCTAGTAGTTTCTGTAGCTTAATAGCCCTTGCGGCACTGAAGTAGCTTGCGTCACTCCTCAAGACGTACCCCATGCGGTAGCGTAACTCACCGCACGGTTATACTTTTCTCCCATGACTTATCATGCGTTATTACTACTACATCAACCCCATCCCCTGATACAGCATCTCTACTAATAGCTGCCTTAACAGCATCTATAGCTAGCTGTTCAGCTTCCTCTACCTTCATGTCCTTGCTATATCTGCTCTCGATTATACCTATAGCTACTGGCGCGCCAGTACCTACTGCTGCGTAATCGTCTTCAATAAGTGAGCCAAGGGAGTCCATAACGTAGAGGTGGGCACCCTGGCTATCTATACCGCCGAAGATTACTTCAGAAAGGAATGGCATTAGCTTGTACTGGTAGAGGATTACAGAGAGTAAGCGTGCAGCAGATCTAACTGATATGGGCCTGCCGTTTTCTATTTCATAAGAATGAATTTCAACATTCATTAAGCGCTTCAGTGCCTGAATATCAGCAAATAATCCCGCGAATGCAACGCCGTATTTATCCTTTATAAGGAAGACCTTCCTCCCTGCCCTACTCATTACAAAGCCACCGTACGAGACACGCTTTTCTGCGGCAAGAACAACGGCGTCCTTAGTCCTTAACCCTACAGCTGTGGCTCCAGTCACTAATCTTTCGTAAGCCACCTTTTGCCACCGCTAGAGAAGCGCTAGAAAGAATTTAAAGGTTTAATACATCAAGAAAGCTAAGGTAGGATCTCTTGTGAAGAATAACACCATAGCTGGTATACTGAATAAGATTAAGTGGAGCGGGGAAGACCTTAGGAGTTACGCTATAGTAGTGGTGGATAGAGTTTCACCAACAGGCATTAAGGAAATACCGTTAAGTAATAACATTGCTATAAAGAAAGATAGGCTAGTTGTTAACGAGAAGGTGGTAATTCCAATTCACAGGGTAGTTGCCGTAAAGAAAGATGGTGAAGTTATATGGTCGAGAAAGACTGTTTAGAAGATACCCTAAGGAACTTGAGGGTACCTAGGTTCCAGGAGCTCAGGGAAAGGATTCTGAGGAAATTTAAGGAGCCAGTTACACTGCCTAAGTCTGTTAAGAAGCGCGGGATGGTAAAGTGCTTGATTAGGGTGGATAAGATATTTAACATCGTTAACAGTGAGCTAGAAAAGCTAATTAATAACTTACCGAGAGAAAGTGAGCTGCACTCATATCAGCTGGAGATGCTCAAGCTAGCAAACATAGAGAACTACGGGGATGTCATAGGTAAGATAAGGGGGATGCAGGCAGTTCTAAAGAAGTTATGGAGGGAATATAGGTTAAAGATTAAGGCAAGCGTCGATGCTGCTGAAGCTAGGAAAATGGCGAGGGAATTTGTTGGGAGGACCATATCCGTATTGAGGAAGTTAAGGCGCGATCTAGAGCTTCTCGATAACGCTATTAGGGAACTGAGTAAGCTCCCTTGCGTAGAGGTCGGGGCACCTAAGGTAGTTGTTGCTGGCATGCCTCAGGTGGGTAAGTCAACGTTCGTGAGAGCGATCTCCTCAGCCAAGCCACAGGTTTCACCATTTCCGTTTACAACTAAGGAGATAATATTGGGTCACGTCAATTTAGGCGTGCTGAGAATTCAGGTAATTGATACTCCAGGTATACTTGACAGACCTCTGAACAAGCTAAATCCTATAGAGAGGAAAGCCATCCTTGCTTTAAAGCACTTAGCCGACTTAATACTATTCTTGGTTGATCCATACGAAGGGGCTTACTATTCACTTGAACAGCAATTGAATCTGCTGAGAAGTATTCTGCGGTTGTTTGAAGGAAAAGAGGTAGTTGTTGTAATAAACAAGATAGATTTAGTGAGTGAGAAAAGATTGCGTGAGGTTGAGGATAGGATAAGGGAAATCTACGGAGGAGCTATTCTGCGTATGAGTGCGCTGAAAAAGTTATTTGTAAGGGAGGTATTGAGTGAGGTAGTTAAGAAGTTAGGCCTTAGCGAGGATCTCCTTAAATCGCTTAGCATCTGATGCCATGTATACATTATTAAACATTACGTAAACCTCTTTGCTTTTCAACTGGTTAAGAATGTTCTTTAATTTAGTTAAGTCTTCATCCGTGTACTTATACCTGTAATTTACTTCCTTGCCACTAATTCCATGAAGTCTAAAGTAACTGATTTCCTTCAACGTAGCGGGAAGCACCCTAAGAGGATCTGTAATGTGTACTAATTCTCTAAACATCTCTACTATCTCTCTTACTTTATCCGGATGTTCTCTCCAAGTCCCCCTAGGCTCCCAACCAATGATAAAGTCCGTAGGTGTTATAGATGAGAAAAACTCTATTACGTTCTTGTAGTTTTCCTCGCTGTAGCCGAACGATGGGGGAGTCTGAATAACTACTACTCTAGCGTTAATGGCTTTCGCACTCCTAGCTATTAGTTCCCATGCGTTGAAATTCTCTTTTGTTGGCCTTAAGAAGCCATACTTGTCCCATTGCTCCTTAGGTATCTTTACCTTGCATCTCCTCCAAGTAGCTGAGGATGGAGGGTGTGTAATTGCTTGCCATGCCTTCATAGTAAAAATAAAGTCGTCTGGTGCCTCCGCTCTTAACTTCCTTAGTTTAGTTTCATCTGGCGGATTATAGAATGTGTCCTGCAGTTCAACTGCATCATATTCCTGATAATACCTCTTTCTTGCAATAGCGAAACCGCAGCACCCTACATGAACAAGCATAGTAGTTTCCTCCAAGTTAATTAGAGAATCTCAACTTTAATACCACTATCCTTAAGCTTTCTCCCTATGTGCTCAGCTAGTACCCTATCAAGAAGAGTTAATGTGAATATGCAGCTGTACCCCTTATCATCTACAGATCTGCACTTAAGTAGCCTTACCTCAACACCCTCAGCTAAAATAGTCTTCAGCACCCGTGTGAAATCGTCGATATTATTGAGTGTTACTTTAATATCAACTAGGACTTCACCGGACTTAGATATTGGCTTAATAATTATTGACTTATTGTCTTCACTTACCTCAACTTCAGCATAAGAAAACGGCTCAAGACCTACAGCCTCTCGAATATATAACGGTATTGTTATTCTGCCCTTAGGATCGACCTTGACGATAGCCCTCACGAGAAAGCCCCTAAGTTAAGGTTATATCGAATACCTTAATTAAGGCTTGTTAACTCAATTAATTAGATGATGAGCGGAACACGGTATGATTGGTGATAAGCCCCGCAATACTGACCGTCCCTAAAAATTCCAGGTTCTATTAAATCCTCCTGAGGGACCTTAATCCTTAATAGGGACTTACTTACTAGCTACTTGTGGTGAGATATTATTGCTAGTGGCGGCAACAATAATGAATACATCGAATACCTCAAGAGTATAGCTCGCAAATGGAGAGAGATATGGGAAAAAGAGAAAGTATTCGAAGCCGATCCAGAGCCCGGCAGACCTAAGTTCTTCGTAACTGCAGCGTTCATGTATCCCAATGGTCCAATACACATAGGTCACGCACGAACATACATCATACCTGATATTCTCGCAAGGTATAAGAGAGCTAGGGGCTATAACGTACTCTTCCCAATGGGTTTCCACTATACAGGAACACCCATACTCTCAATGGCTGAGAAAATAGCTTCCGGAGATACGGAGTACATTAATAAGCTAGCGGAAAGCTTTGCGGTAGATGCGAATATTCTTAGAGAACTTACAGAGCCGCTAAAGCTCGCCAGATACTTCCACGGTATATCGAAAGAGGCAATGAAGGACTACGGGCTCTCCATTGATTGGCGCCGGGAGTTCACGAGTATAGACCCGGAGTTTAAGTCCTTCATACGGTGGCAGTTTGAGAAGTTGAGGGAGAGAGGCTATATTGTTAAGGGCTCCCACCCCGTGGGTTGGTGCCCGAAGCATGAGATGCCTGTTGGGATGCATGATACTAAGGATGATGTAGAGCCCGAGATAGGTGAGATGACTATTATAAAGTTTAAGCTTGAGGGTAGTGATGTATTAATACCCGTTGCGACATTACGTCCCGAGACAGTATATGGTGTAACTAACCTATGGATTAACCCGAGTATTAAGTACTGTCTGTGCGAGGTGAGAAGCGTCAGCGGAGGCGGTACTGAGAAGTGGGTTATAGCTTGCGAGGCCTATAACAAGTTAAGGTATCAAATGGATATGGAGGTCTTAAGCAAAGTAGATCCGCTAACACTGATAGGTAAGTATGCAGTTAACCCGATTACAGGGCGTAGGATTAAGGTGTTGGAGGCAACATTTGTCGATCCGAAGTTTGGTACTGGCTTGGTGATGAGTGTTCCCGCTCACGCACCTTACGACTATGCAGCATTGAGGGACTACGTGAAGAGATTTGGTGAGTGGCCTGAGGAGCTAGAACCTATACCATTAATTAGAGTTAAGGGTTACAGTGCCATTCCCGCTAAGGATGTAGTTGAGAAGTTTAACATAGTAAGTCAGGAGGACAGTGACCTGCTCGATAAAGCTACTAAGGAACTCTATAGAGTAGAATACGAGTCCGGTGTTATGAGGGCTGATCTTGCTAAGCTAGTTAACGATACTGAGGTAGCGGAGTTTACAGCTAAGTACATTGCTGGCAGGAAAGTTAGCGAGGCTAGGGAGAAAATAAGGGAGTTTATGTTGAGCAGGGGTATAGCTGAGGTAATGTACGAGATACTTAATGCGCCAGTATACTGTAGATGTGGTACTGAGATTGTTGTTAAGATACTAAGAAATCAGTGGTTCATAGATTACGGTAACGAGAAGTGGAAGGAGCTCTCTAGGAAGGCGTTAGCTAGGATGAGGATAGTGCCTGAAGAAGCTAGAAGTCAGTTTCAAGCCGTTATTGACTGGCTGAAGGCGAAGGCGTGCGCGCGCACCAGAGGTCTCGGTACTGAGCTACCCTGGGAGAAGGGATGGGTAATAGAGTCCCTTAGTGACTCAACAATCTACATGGCATTCTACACTGTAGTACATAAGATAAGGATGTACGGTATAGACTCAAGTAAGCTAACTAAGGAATTCTGGGACTACGTAATGTTAGGTGAAGGTGACCCAGCAGAGCTTTCACGAAAGCTCGGAATATCTGTTAATGTGCTCCGCGAGCTTAGGGAGGAGTTTGACTACTGGTATCCGCTTGATTCCAGGCACAGCGGTAAGGACTTAATACCTAATCACCTTACGTTCTTCATATTCAATCATGTAGCTGTATTTCCTGAGGAAAAGTGGCCAAAGCAGATAGTGGCTAATGGCTGGGTTCTGATACGCGGAGAAAAAATGTCTAAATCGAAAGGGAATATCTGGACATTGAAAGGCTTAATTGAAGAGTTCTCTCCCGATGCCACAAGATTAGGCTTCGCTATAGAGGCGGAGGTTGAGCAGGACCTTAACTTTGATTACGATAGGTTTAAGCGGCTGCCGGAGAGATTAAGGGAGATAGAGGAGTTGGTTAAGGAATTAGCCAGTAGTGAGTTAACTGATACATATGGTGTCTTTGAAAAGTGGCTTGAGTCCAGACTCGCGAGCCATGTTAATGAAGCATGCAATGAGCTGGATAGAGTGAGGGTTAGAGCAGCAGGTATCAGGATCTTCTACTTAATGTTCCAGGATCTAAGGAAGTACCTAAGCATGGTTGAGAAGCCAAGTAAGGTTGTAAGACAGTACATTGAGACATGGATCAAAATGATGGCGCCCTACACACCGTTCTTTGCTGAAGAACTGTGGCATGCTATAGGTAAGAAGACCTTAGTAGTTACCGAGAAATGGCCTGAACCAAGGGGGCTCAAGAGGCATTATGATTCGGAAGTAATGGTCGAGTATATTGAGAAGCTAATCGAAGATGTGAAGGAGTTGACCAAACTGGTTAAAGGGGATAGAGCTGTAATCTATGTAGCACCTAGGGAAATGTACAGACTATTCTTCCTCGTGTACGATAGAATTAAGTCGGGTGCTGGAATAGGTGAGGTAATAAGGGTATTGATTAGGGAGCTACCAGATATGCCTAAGAAGGATATACTTAAATTAGCTAAGATGTTGCAGGATACCATAAGCCAGCTAAAGCCTGAACTTATCGATGTGTTGAGAAAGATCAACGGTATCGATGAATTAGCTACTCTGAGATTATTCAGAAGATATGTGGAAGCTAAGACAGGTATTAAGATAGTTGGGATCTATGAGTCAACAGATCCTTCAGCACCTGATTACGCAGGAAGAAAGAAGTCGGCAATACCATGGAGACCCGCTATCTATATTTTCTCAGAAAAGTAGTAACTTTGACTATGATGTTGTTCGACGGGCGGTCTGAGTAGTGATGATCCACTGTAGCGCTGAGTCAGCCGATGAGAATTTTGCTGAACCCTAGCGAGTCAATAATGTTCTCCTACCTACGTTATTTTACTCGGTTAATTTTACTGCGAATTATTCTACTTCTCAAGTATTTCGTTAACTTATACCAGCTAGTGAGCCAAGAAATATTAACAATAACATAAACTGCTGTAGATGCTACTTGCGCTACCTCCCTTCCTACATTTGGACTCACGAGGATAGGTAGAATGTATATGACGCGTAATATAATTGGCTGAAGCGAGAACCACGCAGCAGCATAAAGTATTGCGGGCATCGGTGTAGCTACTGCCTTAAGTACTCTACTCCACCTCATGGGAATCCTTATATTAACTTCCTAGCGTATAATAAATACAGTGATGACTACCTCCGGGCCTGAGCATTGATGAGAAGGCATTTGTCTGATTGCTTCTCATCGCTTTAACTTAAGAATTCAAGCTTGTGGGAAGTCATAGCGTGGGTTAGTCATCATTTCTCAGCGCTTATAGACCTCAATCATCCCTGAAATCTAATACCTACATACCTTAATTAAGGTATATTTATTCTTGTCGGCACATGATTTTTGGGCCTCATGAATGCTGAGGTGGAGGTCAGGAAGAAAACTAACGTCTATGATAAGAAAGCTTGATGCAGTTATTGCCTTACTTGCAGCTAAGGAAGTTTACTCGTATAAGGATTTGAGCAGCATACTCGGAATATCGGTCACGACCCTAAGTAAGTACAGTCAAGGTGAGATAATCCCTAGTGAGGAGAAAGCAGCAGTGATGCTAAGCAGGCTTCTTGACAGAAGGCTGATAAAAGACTTTATGTGCAAGCTCATCAATAAGTACGATAATGACTTACTGAGGGTTCTCGGAAAACCTATCCTCACTGAATACCTCGGAATGTACTTATGTAGTAGGGTAGTTGAGGTATTAGCTGGAAGTAAGGTGGATGCTATTATTGCTCCAACGGACTATTCGCTTCCTCTAGCTTCGATTATTGCACTAAGGCTAGGCGTATTTACCATTCCATTAAGCATAGGCACTCAAACAGTGGGCTGCGATGAGGTACAGGAGGATGTAAGAAGGTCACTAAGAATTAGGCGTGAATTAAACGTTATTTCTGTTCATGTAGTCTTTTCCAGGGATGATGCATTTGCACTAAAGGAATTTATACAGCAGCACAAACTCAGGCTGAAGTTGATTGAAGCGCTACTTCTAGCAGACGCCTCGGAGAGCATAAGTATGTTTAAGGATGTGCTAATCGAGAGTATCCTACCATAGTAATTACTGAAACAGAAGCAATCAATAAGTATATCTTATGTGGCGGGCCCGCCGGGATTTGAACCCGGGACCTCCGCCAGGTCGGTGAACCCCGTCTACGGGTTAAAAGCCCGCCGCTCTACCTGGCTGAGCTACGGGCCCACCATACTAAGTTGTTATGGGGGTTTAAAAGGATAGCTAGGTATCGGAGTAAACTACTTAAGTTTTCAGAAAACCAAAGATTCTGGATTAAAGCTTATAATTAGTGTTCCGGACTACCTTAAAGGTTAGGGGAAGGGTAGATAATATATGTCGGGAAAGAAGAAATTTAAGATAATGGATCATGAATTAGTTCCTAAGCATGAGGTAGTGAAGCCTGAAGAGGCAGTTAGGATTCTTAAGGAGTTAGGTGTGAGGCCGGAAAATCTGCCGTGGATAAGGGCTTCGGATCCAGTTGTTAAAGAAATAGGTGCTAAGCCTGGCGATATTATACGGATAGAGCGTAGGTCACCAACCACAGGTAAGATAATTGTTTATAGGTTTGTTGTTGCTGGGTGATGGTTATGGCATCGAGCTCTCCGAATCCCAATACATGGTTAACTCCTGAAGATCGCTGGGTACTGATGGAGGCGTTTATTAAAGAGAAGGGCCTAGTGAGACAGCACCTTGATTCATATAATGCGTTCGTAACGGATTGGATAAAGAGGATTGTGAAGGAAAGTAGTAGAATCGAAACTAATCAGCCAGGAGTATACCTGGAAATTCTGGATGTAAAGATAGGAGAGCCCCAGTTTAGGGAAGTAGAGGGCAACGTAGAGAAGATAACTCCGATGATGGCAAGGATTAGGAACCTAACTTATGCAGCACCAATAACTCTAGTTGTTGCGCTGTATGAGAGCGGTATTGAGGTAACAAGGCAGGAGATACCGCTAGGAGACATGCCAGTGATGGTCAGATCGGTACTCGATCCTACGTCCAGGATGAGCAAGGAGGAGTTAATCAAGATAGGTGAGGACTGGAGAGACCCTGGAGGATACTTCATAATTAACGGATCTGAGAGAGTGATTGTCACTCAGGAGGATCTGGCACCGAATAAAGTGTTTGTGGATAAGGCTAAGGAGGGCTCGAACATAACGTATACAGCAAAGGTAATATCAGCGTCCTCAGGCTACAGAGTACCGATAATATTGGATAGGCTTAAGGATGGAACACTGGTCATTAACTTCCCACCAATACCTACGAAGATACCGTTCGCTATAATGATGAAAGCATTAGGACTTGAGAGTGATAGAGATATAGCCCTAGCTGTTTCTACAGACCCCGAGATTCAGAAGGAATTAATACCAGCACTTCTACAGGCACGTGAGATAAAGACCAAGGAGGAGGCCTTAGACTATATAGGTTCCAGGGTAGCCATAGGTCAGGCTAGGGAGGCGAGGATTGAGCGTGCGGAGCAGATAATAGATAATTACTTCCTACCTCACTTAGGCTCATCACCTAAGTCAAGGCTAAAGAAGGCGCTATACTTAGGTCAGATGGCTTGCAAGCTACTTGAACTAGCTTTAGGCAGGAGAGAGCCTGATGATAAGGATCACTACGCTAACAGGAGATTGAGGCTAGCTGGAGATCTACTAGCTCAATTATTCAGAGTTGCGTTTAAGCAATTCATTAAGGACTTCAGATATCAGGTTGAGAAGCATAGGCTAAGAGGGAGGAGGCTAAATCTAAGAGCACTAGCTAGGCCGGACCTGGTTACTGATAGACTAAGGCACGCATTAGCTACGGGTAATTGGGTAGGAGGTAGGACAGGCGTTAGCCAGATAATCGATAGGATGAACTGGATTTCAACCCATAGCCACTTAAGGAGAACTGTGGCTCCATTAAGTAGGGGTCAGCCGCACTTCGAGGCGAGAGACCTACACCCGACTCAGTGGGGGAGGATATGCCCATTCGAGACGCCAGAAGGACCCAACTGTGGGTTAGTTAAAAACCTAGCATTAAGTGCGTACATTTCGGTAGGTATAGATGAGGAAGAGGTAATTAAGGTAATTAAGAGCTTAGGTGTTGTCCCTATTGAGGAAGTTTTTGAACGGCTGAGGTCAGGTGATGAGGAGCTACTCCAGAACCTATCAAGGTACGTCAAGGTATTCGTTAACGGTACACTAGTGGGCTATTACATGAAGGAAGATGCTAGTGACTTCGTAAGGAAGGTCCGTGAGCTAAGGAGGAGTGGGCAGCTGCATCATGAAGTGAATATTTCTTATCTGAAGACGGAATACCTTAATGAAGTATACATAAACTGTGATGCTGGAAGAGTGAGAAGGCCGCTGCTAATACTCGAGAATGGTAGGTTAAAGATAACTAAGGATGTTATAGAGAAGGTTAAGAGGGGCGAGCTAAAGTTCTCGGATCTCGTAAGAATGGGCTACATAGAGTACTTAGATGCTGAAGAGGAAGAAGACACCTACATTGCTGTCGACCCCGAGGATATAACGCCGGAACATACTCACCTAGAATTATGGCCTCCGTCCATACTTGGAATAGCAGCTGCGACAATACCTTATGCTGAGCATAATCAGTCGCCTAGGAACGCCTACCAGTCAGCTATGGCGAAGCAGGCGGTAGGGCTATATGCTTCAAACTTCATGCTCAGATTTGATAGTAGAGGTCACTTCCTACATTACCCACAGAAGCCGATAGTTCAGACAAGGTTCCTCGATGTCATAGGGTATAATGACAGGCCATCAGGCCAGAACTTCATCATAGCAGTCTTATCGTTCACAGGGTACAACATGGAGGACGCAGTTATAATGAATAAGTCGTCCGTGGAGAGAGGCTTAGCTAGATCAACATTCTATAGAGAGTACAGCACGGAGGAGCTGAAGTATGCTGGTGGCCAGCGCGATAGAATCGAGATACCTGACCCCAGTGTGAGAGGGTATAGAGGAAGAGACAATTACATGCTACTTGATGAGGACGGTATAATAAGTCCTGAAATAGAGGTTAAGTCAGGTAATGTTCTCGTAGGTAAGACTTCGCCGCCAAGGTTCCTTGAAGAGTACAAGGAGTTCGGGCTAGCTGGCGTATCTAGAAGGGATACCTCTCTAACATTAAGGCATGGTGATAAGGGTGTAGTCGATACTGTCGTAATAACAGTTAGCGGTGAAGGCAATAGGTTAATTAGGGTTAAGGTGAGAGACCTTAGGATACCTGAAATTGGTGATAAGTTCGCGTCCAGGCACGGACAGAAAGGTGTTATAGGGCTGCTTATACCTCAGTACGACATGCCTTACACTCCAGACGGCATCACGCCAGACCTAATAATTAACCCGCACGCTCTACCCTCGAGAATGACCGTGGGTCAGCTAATAGAGTCTATAGCAGGAAAGGTAGGTGCTCTAAGAGGGAGGTTAGTTGACGGCACACCATTCTATGGCGAGAAGGTAGATAGACTACAAAAGGAGCTGCTAATGCTTGGCTACCCAGCTGATGGCACCGAGCCTATGTATGACGGCAGGACCGGTGAGCTGATAATGACGCCTGTGTTCATTGGCATAGTGTACTACCAGAGGCTGCATCACATGGTTGCTGATAAGATACATGCAAGAGCCAGAGGGCCAGTACAGCTGCTAACTAGGCAGCCGACCGAGGGTAGGGCTAGAGAGGGTGGACTAAGATTTGGTGAGATGGAGAGGGATTGCTTAGTAGGTCATGGTGCCTCACTACTGCTACAGGAGAGGTTGCTCGAGAATTCCGACAGGACAGTAATTTACGTGTGCGCAGATTGTGGAATGATCGGGTGGTACGATAGAAGGAGAGGCAGACTTGTTTGCCCGGTACACGGTGAGAAAGGCAGGCTATACCCTGTAGTTGTGTCTTACGCGTTTAAGCTACTGCTTCAGGAGATGATGAGCATGCTGATATACCCAAGATTAATTATTAAGGATAAGTTCGAGGGTGTCTAAGATGTCGGAGCAAAAGCTCATAGGAGGTATTAAGTTCGGGATACTCTCACCTGATATGATTAGGAAGATGTCAGCGACAGCCATAGTCACATCTGAGGTCTACGACGAGAACGGCCTGCCTGTTGAAGGAGGTGTGATGGATCCTAGGCTTGGTGTGATAGAGCCTGGTCAGAAATGTGCTACTTGCGGAAATACGCTAGCTAGATGTCCGGGACACTTTGGCCACCTAGAGTTAGCTAGGCCAGTAATTCACATAGGATTCGTGAGGCACATATACGACCTTCTTAGAGCTACCTGCAGACGCTGCGGCAGGCTCAAGATACCAGACGAAGAAATAGACAGGTATTTAGACCTCTACAATAGACTCAAGGATAAGTGGCCACAGCTCGCAAGCAGCCTCACAGACTTCGTTAAGAGGAAGGCAATTAAGGCTATGGAGTGTCCGCACTGTGGCGAAAAGCAGTTCAAGATTAGATTAGAGAAGCCAACTACGTTTATTGAAGAAGGTCCTCTAGGCAGGCTGTGGCCTACTAAGGTGAGAGAGTGGCTTGAACGTATACCCGATAGAGACTTAAGGGTATTAGGTTATGATCCGGAGTTCGCTAGGCCCGAGTGGATGGTAATAACCGTGTTGCCGGTGCCGCCGATTGCTGTAAGACCATCAATACTGCTAGAAACAGGTATTAGATCTGAGGATGACTTAACACACAAGCTAGTTGATATAATCAGGACTAACGAGAAGTTAAGGGAAAGCATAAATTCTGGGGCGCCTGAGGTCATAGTCGAGGATTTATGGGAGCTGCTTCAATACCACATAACTACGTACATAGATAACGAAGTACCTGGAGTGCCGCCGGCAAAAAGAAGGTCGGGAATGCCCCTAAGAACGCTAGCTCAAAGACTTAAGGGCAAGGAGGGCAGGTTCAGAGGTAACTTATCAGGTAAGAGAGTTGACTTCTCAGCACGCACGGTAATAAGTCCCGACCCTAACTTGAGCATAAACGAGGTTGGTGTCCCAATTGAAGTAGCTATGATACTGACAGTACCTGAGAGAGTTACTCCTTGGAACATTGATGAGCTAAGGAAGTACGTGCTTAATGGACCCTACCGCTACCCGGGCGCGAACTACATAATAGATAATACAGGAAGAAGGATAGACCTGCGCTTTATTAAGGACTTAAAGGCAATTGCAGAAAGCTTAAAGCCAGGCTACATTGTCGAGAGACACCTAATTAATGGCGACATAGTGCTCTTTAACAGACAACCTTCACTGCACAGGATGTCAATTATGGCGCACATAGTCAGGGTTCTGCCAGGACGTACATTTAGATTGCACCTAGCGGTGTGCCCGCCATATAACGCAGACTTTGATGGCGACGAAATGAACCTCCATGTGCCCCAGACCATAGAAGCTAGAGCTGAAGCAAAGATACTTCTCCTCGTGCAAGAGCACATACTATCACCTAGGTATGGAGGGCCTATCATCGGGGGCATACAGGATTACAGTAGCGGTGCGTACCTACTCTCATCCAAGGTCACGCTACTCACTAAGGACCAGGTGTCCGACCTACTAGCTAGCATAAACTATTCTGGCGAGATACCGGAGCCAGCAGTACTATCGCCTATCAAGGCATGGTCGGGGAAGCAGATAATAAGCCTCTTACTTCCCGAGGACTTCAACTTCTCTAAGGAAGCTAAGATCTCATCAGGTAACCTGAAGTGTACTGATGAAGAGTGCTTCTGGGACTCATACCTAGTAGTTAAGAGAGGTAAGCTGCTCCTCGGGGTACTCGATAAGGCAGCTATAGGCGCGCAACAGCCTGAGTCGTTATTACATTTCCTAGTTAGGGAATACGGGACGTCGTTTGGCAAGGAGTTCATGGATAAGGCCTTCAAGCTATTCTTAAGATTCATCGAGATGAGAGGCTTCACAATGAGTATAGTCGACATAATGATTCCTGAGGAAGCCTATAAAGAGATTGAGGAAGTTATAGTGAAAGTTAGGAAGGAGATCGAGCACTTAATTCAGCTGTACAAGGAAGGCAAGCTTGAGCCGACGCCTGGTAGGACGCTGAGGGAGAGCTTAGAGATAAAGATACTTGAAGTACTTTCACGAGCCAGGGATGAGGCAGGTGAGAGAGCGACTAAGTACTTAGATCCTTTCAATAATGTCTTTATAATGGCCAAGACAGGTGCTAGAGGCTCTACACTAAATATAACTCAGATGGCTGCAATGCTAGGACAGCAGTCAGTGAGAGGTCAGAGAATACATAGAGGCTACAGAGGCAGAACACTGCCGCACTTCAAGAGGGGAGACATAGGTCCTGAAGCTAGGGGATTCGTGTCCGGATCATTTGTTAAGGGCCTCTCGCCAATAGAGATGTTCTTCCATGCAGCAGGTGGTAGGGAGGGTCTAGTAGATACAGCTGTAAGAACATCTCAAAGCGGTTATATGCAGAGAAGGTTAATAAATGCCCTACAGGACTTACGTGTAGAGTATGACGGAACAGTCAGGTCGGTTTACGGGCACTTAATTCAGTTCAGGTACGGTGAGGATGGCATAGATCCGAAGAACACATCCTTCGGTAAGGCAGTTAATGTCGAGAGAATTATAGAAAAGCATGTTGGGTGGAGGAAATGAGCCCTAAGAAGTCAAGGAAAAAGAAGACGACACAGAAAAGAGCAAAGGGTAAGGTTAAGGAGAAGAAAGTTAAGGAGAAGGTAGAAGAAATAATAGCTAAAGTAAGAGAGCCGGAGCTGCTGGTTGACAATGTACTCAAGAAGATTCCTGAGGATATACCAGTTAAGCTGAGAGAGATTGTTAGAGAAAAACTAACGCGTATTGTGGTTGAAGAGAAAATTACAGCAATTGATGTACTAGAAGAATTGCTTAGTAAGTTTGTTGATAAGGCACGTAAGGTTATTGAGCTATCAGAGCCAGCAAAGGATGTTATGCCTGAAAAGATATATGATGAATTAGTTACTACATTATTTGATAAGGGTATAGAACTCGATATCAATGAGGATGAGATGATTAAGATAAGGGATGATGTCATTAGAACTTACATGGAGTCGCTGGTAGAGCCTGGAGAGCCTGTTGGTACGGTAGCAGCTCAATCAATAGGAGAGCCAGGTACTCAGATGACGTTGAGGACCTTCCACTATGCCGGTGTGAGAGAACTGAACGTCACATTAGGTCTTCCGAGACTTATAGAGCTGGTGGATGCTAGACGGGCGCCTGAGACGCCAATGATGGAGATACACCTGAGTGAGGAGTATAAGTACGATCGTGAGAAGGCTGTTGAAGTAGCGAGAAAAATAGAAATGACTAAACTAGAAAATGTGGTAGAAAGTGTTGATATAGATCTTATAGCCCTCCAACTAATAATAAGGTTAGACCCCGATATGCTGAGCGATAAGGGACTTACTAGAGACGATATAATTAAGGCTTTATCGAAGAGTAAGACTCTTGCAGGTAGAATAAAGCAAGATCCCGAAGATCCGTACGTGATAATAATTGACTTACCTAAAGGCTACGACGTAATTAAGGCGCAGAAATTCAGGGATAGGATTCTCAAGACAAAGTTAAAGGGTATAAAAGATATCAAAAAGGTTATTCCTCAGAAACGAAGGGATCCAGAGACAGGTAAGGAGTACTACGTACTAATAACTGACGGAAGTAACCTAGGTGCGGTCCTTAAGGTCGAGGGCGTGGACCCAACGAAGACGAAGACTAATAGCATACATGAGATTGAGAACGTACTGGGTATCGAGGCTGCGCGTGAAGCATTAATTAGGGAGATAATGAATACCTTGAAGGAGCAGGGTTTAGACGTTGATATAAGGCATGTGATGCTAGTGGCTGACATAATGACGTGGTCAGGTACAGTAAGACAGGTGGGCAGGCATGGTGTGGCCGGAGAGAAACCAAGCGTACTTGCTAGGGCAGCTTTTGAGGTGACCGTCAAGCATCTCTTCGATGCGAGCGCTAGAGGTGAAGTTGACTATATAAAGGGTGTTACTGAAAATGTCATCATAGGCCAGTTGGCTCCTGTAGGTACAGCCATGGTGGTACTGGAGATGAATCCAACTAAATTAAAAATTCAACCTCAAGTAAAAGGGGAGTGGGGTGGGGATAGGTGAGTGAGACTCTCTCTCTAGATAATGAAATAAAACTACTTCTAAAAACAGGTAAGGTCGTAATAGGTGCGAGAAGAGCTATAAGGGCAGTCAAATTAGGAAAGGCAAAGGCAGTCATATTAGCTAGTAAGATACCTAAGTGGATCGAAGAGGATGTAAGGTACTACGCTAAATTAGGGAACATACCAATAATTAGGTTTAATGGTACTAGCTACGAGTTAGGGACTGTCTGTGGTAAGTTATTTCCTATTACGACCATAGCTGTTTTAGACCCTGGTGAGTCCGGAATAATGGAGTTAGGCAAGGGTGAGGAGAGGGTTGAGCGTTAAAATAACCGGTGAAGAGTTAAGGTACATGGCTCTACTGCACGACATAACGGGCGTATCAGCTAAGGACTGCATAATAGATGAGGAAGATGGCACAATAATATTCATAGTACCTCCTGGACAGGCAGGGATAGCTGTGGGAGCTAAGGGAAGAAATGTAAGGAGAATATCTAAGATCTTAGGTAGGAGGATAGAGATCGTAGAGTGGGCAGACACGCTGGAGGACTTTGTTAAAAACCTCTTCCTGCCGGCGAGGGTACTTGGAATAAACCTAAATAAGACGCCAGATGGAAGAAAGGTACTATATGTCAGGGTAGATCCGCACGATAAGGGAATAGCGATAGGTAAGAATGGTAGGAATGTACACAAGGCTAGGCTAGTCCTTAAGAGATATTATGGAGTTGACGTAGTTTCGATAGTATAGAGTATTGATGATGTAGTAAGGCTTATTAGCAGAACTAAGTAAACTACCCATCAGGTAAGGTGTGAAGGATGCCGGGGAAGAAGTCACCTTACGGCCTCTATGCTGCCAGAAAGTTAAGGCAGAAGAGACTTAAGTTTAGGTGGAGTCAGAGGGAGTTCAGAGTCAGGATGCTAAAGCTCAAGGAAAAGTACGACCCACTTGAAGGAGCACCAATGGCAAGGGGCATTGTGTTAGAAAAAGTAGGTGTCGAGTCAAGACAGCCAAACTCAGCACTTAGAAAATGTGTTAGAGTGCAGCTCGTTAAGAACGGTAAGGTAGTAACGGCGTTCGTCCCCTACGACGGAGGAATTACATTCATTGATGAGCACGATGAAGTAGTAATTGCTGGCATAGGTGGTAGCAGAGGTAGGTCAATGGGTGACCTGCCAGGTGTAAGGTATAAGGTAATAATGGTTAATGGAGTGTCTCTAGACGCCCTCATTAAGGGCAAGAAGCAGAAGCCAATGAGATAAACTACGATAAACTACTACGTAACTTAGTTATAATTACACATAATTCACACTATTTATTACGGAAGATATTAGTTAAGCTAGGATTATAGAGGATGTATTATTTCCTGTGCTATATTCTAATAGCTATATTCTAATATTGTCTTTACGCGTTATATCTCCTCTTCATCCTCTTCTTCGAGGTTGCGTGACATCTCAGCTATTTCTTTCGTAACAAATACTGGCTTATTAAAGAGTAGCGCGAGAAATATTGCGTGGCTGGGTATCATAGTCCTTCTTATGCTTATGCCGTCTGTCGTTATGTATAAGCTCGCCTTATACACCATATTTTCATCATCGAAATCATCGATAACTACCTTCTCTATGGACTCGCCTAGGGCCTTAAGCTTAGGCAGAAACATTATCAGTATGCCGTACACTGTATCTCTGAAGTCGTCTGGTTCATAAATCTCGCTCTCGTCAAGCTCCTTTAGTCTGGCGATAGCTAGTGTAATGTCGTACGGGACGTTGTACAGTATTATCTCGCTACCGTCCTCTAAATAACATGTTAGTGTTCCTGTAACGTAATCATCGTCACCGGTCATGATGTACGGCTCGACATCAACAACACGGTATAGCTCCTGCATACCTCATCATCTTCTAGGGGTTACCAGAGTTAATAATCTTGATTAAATTAATACGGTGTCGCCCAGTATTTAGGAAATACTTAAAAGCCTTCTATTAAGAGGGGTCTAGGCGAGTAATAGATGAGTAACGTACTGGAACCTAAGACAATTGAGATTAAGTTGTTTGGTAAGTGGAGCTACGAGGGGGTAGTAGTTAGGGACCCTAGCTTAAAGAAGTACATATCTTTGAGGCCAGTATACCTGCCGCATACTGGCGGCAGGCACGAGCACAGGAGATTCGGTAAGGCTGAGGTACCTATCGTTGAGAGACTAATGAATAAGTTGATGAGGCCCGGCAGAAATACTGGTAAGAAACACTTGGCGTATAACATCGTTAAGAGAGCATTCGAGATAATACACCTAAAGACGGGCGAGAACCCATTGCAGGTTCTTGTTAGGGCGATCGAGAATGCAGCGCCGAGGGAGGAGACAACTAGAATTATGTACGGAGGTATAATATATCACGTTGCAGTAGATGTGTCGCCTTTAAGGAGGGTTGACTTAGCCTTAAGGCATATTACCGAGGGCGCTAGATTGGCTGCATTTAAGTCAACCAAGAATATTGCTGAGTGCTTAGCTGATGAGATAATACTTGCAGCGAAAAATGACCCGAAGAGCTATGCCGTAGCTAGGAAAGAGGAGATAGAGAGGATAGCATTAAGCTCGAGGTAAGAGAGCTGGAATTAAAAATTTTATAAGGTTACCTGTCTAAAGTACATGACGTGAAGAGGTGGTGATAGGATGAGTAGACCAAAGAAGCCACACTTAAATCTGGTCGTAATAGGCCACGTAGACCACGGCAAGAGCACGCTAGTAGGACACATGCTAATGAAGCTAGGTGCTATTGACGAGAAGACTATCAAGGAGGTTGAGGAAGCAGCTAAGAAAGCCGGCAAGGAGTCAGAGAAGTATGCATGGTTCCTCGACAAGCTAAAGGAGGAGAGAGAAAGAGGTGTCACTATAGCACTAACCTTCATGAGATTCGAGACACCTAAGTATTACTGGACGATTATCGACGCGCCTGGTCACAGGGACTTCATAAAGAACATGATCACTGGTGCTAGCCAAGCTGACGTAGCATTACTAGTAGTTTCAGCTAAGACAGGCGAGTTTGAGGCAGGAATGAGCAGGGAGGGTCAGACGAGAGAGCACATAGTTCTAGCTAAGACTATGGGTATTGACCAGATAGTCGTAGCTGTAACTAAGATGGACATTACTGACCCACCGTGGAGTGAGGCTAGATACAAGCAAGTTGTTGAGACTCTAAAGAAGTTCATGGCTCCACTAGGGTACAAGGTCAGTAACATACCATTCGTGCCTGTATCAGGGTGGACAGGCGACAACATTATAGAGAAGTCACCTAACATGCCATGGTATAAGGGACCCACACTAGTTGAAGCACTCGATATGATGAAGGAGCCGCCAAAGCCTGTTGATAAGCCACTGAGGATACCAATTCAGGAGGTCTACAGTATCTCAGGTGTTGGTACGGTACCTGTTGGCAGGGTAGAGACAGGAAAGCTAAAGGTAGGCGACAAAGTAGTCTTCATGCCACCAGCTGTAGTAGGCGAAGTAAGATCAATAGAGATGCATCACGAGAGACTCAGCGAGGCAGTGCCGGGAGACAACATAGGCTTTAACGTAAGAGGCGTCTCCAAGGACCAGATTAGGAGAGGCGATGTTGCTGGGCACTTAACTAATCCACCGACGGTTGTTGAAGAGTTCACTGCCAGAGTACTAGTTGTATGGCATCCATCAGCAATTCACGTAGGATACACACCAGTTATCCACGCACATACAGCCTCAGTAGCATGCAGGATAGTTGAGATAATAGGGAAGCTAGACCCTAAGACTGGTAAGATAGCAGAAAAGAACCCGCAGTTCATCAGACCTGGTGAGTCAGCGGTAATAAAGTTCAAGCCTATCAAGCCTATGGTAGTAGAGAAGTACAGTGACTTCCCGCAGCTGGGCAGATTCGCAATGAGAGACATGGGTAAGACCGTAGGGATAGGAGTTATTGTTGATGTTAAGCCGATAAAGGTAGAGATAAGAACAAAGTAATAACGGCTGAAAGCACTTAAAATTACTGACTATAAGGCAGTATCGGTCAGGGACCAGCAATGAGCAGTAGAGTCAGAATAAGGCTATGGAGTACTAACGTAGAGCATCTCAACGACGTAGCTAAGCAACTAGTCGATATAGCTAAGAAAGCGGGCGTGGAGGTAAGAGGCCCCATACCACTTCCAACAAAGAGGCTAGTAGTACCAGTGTTAGTGCCTCCCCACGGCGAAGGGACTAAGGTCTATGAGAAGTGGGAAATGAGGATACACAAGAGAATAATTGACATTGCAGCCGACGAGAGAGTAATGAGGCAGATAATGAGAGTTAGGGTACCTGACGACGTGTATATAGAGCTAGAGTTACTTAGGTAAGCTTTGTAATTTTAGGTAAAAGCGCACTAAACTTGGTTTTTTGTGCTGCAGGAGCTGGCACCTTAAGTAGATTGACCCACCATTATCCTACGTAAGCTCTAACTTACTCGAGACTATACTAAAATTCATAAACTCCCCAAAAAACTACTTTTTGGTGCCGGGGTGCCCGAGCGGTCTAAGGGGCCGGCCTTGAGAGCCGGTGGGCGTTCGCCCGCGCGGGTTCGAATCCCGCCCCCGGCGCCACACATCTCCTCCTAATGTTTCCTACTAATGTTTGATACAGGGATAGACTTGATGATACCGTAGTATTTTGGTCTCCGCCATTTATTTCTTGGGGTGTGCTCGTGGGTGAGGCAGCTGCAGTAGCTGTTGCAGCCATTATAATTGTAGCTGCGCTCTATATGCTATATAGCAGTGAGTTTACAAACATTGTGTTCGTATATTATATCCACCCCAAGCCATAAGGAGGGCATTGCTTCACCGTCTACAGTAGCAGGGCATACATCTGAAACGTCAACTACTGAGTTCCTACCGACTCTAACTAGTCATTCTAAAACAACAGAATTAGGTGAAACAACCATTACCAAGCTACTTACTCTTACGGAGACGGCCGCAGCAATAAGCAAGACTGCAGCTATGCCCGGTGAGACAGTACCAACACAAATAGTAACGCCTCCTAGCGAAAATGTGGCAAGGACTAGTAAGGAGGTAGTTAGCATAGGTGCTGAAGTTACGCACCTATTCACGGTAAATATCACAGCACTACTCCGACCTGAGCAGGCATTTCTTTATACTAATGGAACACATGTAGCAGCTGGGTGTAGGGGCCTCATAGTAAGTATAGCCTTCTACAAGCCTGAAAGTCCGGTACCCAATTACGAAATTGTGCCAATAGGCGAACATAGTCCAACAATAATTCTAGCAGACTACGTATACGTAAGTAACTCATTAACGCTACTTGTGGTAAAATTAAGTAAAGTTCTTCATACAGTGAATCCAGGGACCTATACTGTGGTCGTGTGGAGCGGACACTTATCAAATGCTGTTAACGTGCTAGAATGTAGAGCTATTGTAGAGCAAACTAAGATCTTATTTGATGACATAGAAATTCGTGGAAAGCCAGTTAAAATCTCATGTAGTATGGCTGGGAAGGAAGATTCCGCAGGCTACTTAACCAGCTTAGTATGTTACTACAACCTATAGTGAATGGGTCAATTTATCTGGCGGCGACAACATATAAGGTGCCTGACGTCACGCTATCATTACGGGGTCCTGAAGTAGTTGTAGAGATCAGGTCCCAGGAAGTGTTAAGTACGGTGAGTGTGCTATTCTACAAGCCAGGAGAAGCTAGGCCTGTGGCTGGTATAGCATCTGAGGGATACACTTACAGTGGTATAGCAACAATAGCAGCTAGAGTATGGAATATAAACAAGTCCTCGGCTACGGTAGCCTTCACTATGCAAGATGTTGCTGAGAAGTTAGCACCCGGGAAATTATGTATTGGCTGTATGGGTTGTATGGGAAAATTGCTTGGGGTACTTGGTATACAATACAATAAATATGAGAACTATTTGAAAAGCATCAGAATTTCCGGCTCAGCTCATTAAAATCACTAGACCCTCTTTTCATCATTCTAGAAATTAAGGTATTCTAGAGTTTATTAAGTTGATCTTACGGTGCTTGTGGTGTGATGAGTTTTAGCGGAGAGTATTAAAGTTATGGGCTAATAAAATGTTGTGGTACTAAGCAGGGGAGCAGGCGCAGAGATATGTCCGAACTTAACCACGGGCAAGGAGCTGCTGGTGGAGCGCGGTTGGGGTATTTACTGGGACTTCTCTTATTTATTGTGTGTTATATTGTAGTATATATTCTGTCATTGAGTCTATATGCAAGTGTGGTGAAATCTGTCCTAATACATGAAGGTGCGCTAGCACGCGTATCTGCAAATGCGGTTGTCCCTTGCATAGCATCACTAATCACCGTATTTATTGGTATCGCGTTCCACGTTATATGTTCGTGTAGGATGTCAAGAATATTTCTCATAGTATCGCTACTGGCGCTTATCATAACGTACTATAGT
>Ga0180301_10000622_pt1 | contig 27271 bp, 23 predicted proteins | sample GuaBasSediGuay16_FD_121797 | JGI IMG/M metagenome (GOLD analysis project Ga0180301, IMG submission 121797) | Subseafloor sediment microbial communities from Guaymas Basin, Gulf of California, Mexico - Guay16, Core 4569-2, 12-15 cm | ecosystem: Environmental > Aquatic > Marine > Hydrothermal... | reverse complement strand
TACAGCTTGCGCTTCATATCCTTGTGGGTGGTATTCATGGTTTTTAAGATGAGATCGCCACTACCATGCATGGCATCTGCGGCATTCACATACAGGTTCAAAAGCACCTGCTCGATTTGCCCGAGGTCTGCTTCTATGGGAAACAAGTCTTTGGCAAGCTTTTGATGAATCGTAATCCCCTTATTGGTTCGACCAAATGTCTCAGAGGTCTCTTCCACTAATTGGTTCAGGTCAATGGGCTTGAGTTCATATCTGCCCTTTCTGGCGTATCCGAGAAGGTGTGAGGTTAGTCTGGCTCCGCTTTGAACCTGCTTTTCAATATTTTTTAACCGTTCGTAATGCGGGTGCGTGGAATCGATATCTAAAAGGATTAAAGAGAGATTCCCCTGGATACCCATGAGCAGGTTGTTGAAGTCATGGGCAATACCGCCCGCTAAGGTGCCAATGGCTTCCAACTTTTGGGCTTGCTGGAATTGGGCTTCGAGGCGTTTGCGTTCGGTGATGTCGCGAATGATACCCTGGTATCCCAGAATACGTCCGTCAGTGGCCCGCCGAACAGTTGAACTAAGCAGACAGTCCATCTCTGTCCCGTCCTTCTTACAGAATTTTACCTCATAGTCTCTGACAGATCCCTTTTGCTCTATCTCCTGCTGAAACCGGTACCTGTCATCAGGATCTACATATATCTCTCGGACATCCAGCCCGATCATCTCTTCTCTTGTATAGCCAAAGAGATCGAGTCCAGATTGGTTGATATCAATAAATTCGCCATCTCGGGCAGTAATATAAATGGTGTCTCTGGACTCTTCGAAAAGGGTGCGGTATCTTTCCTCACTCTCCCGAAGTGCCTCCTCTGCCCGCTTGCGTTCAGCTATCTCCTGTTTCAGAAGCGCATTGGCTCTTGTAAGCTCTGCCGTTCGTTTCTCAACCCGAATTTCTAACTCGTCTTGAGCTCGTTGCAACGCCTCCTCCGCCCGCTTGCGCTCTGTGATTTCTTTGGACACACTCTCAATCATCTGGTTTGTCACTTTCTTCAGGTATTCCAATAGTTCTACTTTCGAAGTCCCAGATACCCGGGCACTCAGGTTACCTTTTGAAACCCTATGTAATACATCAAAGTGCTCGGCAAGACCTATGGCAAACTCATGAGACAGATTGACGATTTCCCCAATGTTTTCGGCGGTCAGGTTGACCATATGTTTTAATTTAGCAATCAACTCGAGCTCTGAGCTTTCGGGTATCCTTACTTCAGGGTCTCCTGAAGAAATTTTTTTTAACGCCCCAAAAACCTCGGATAAGCCAAGGGCCAATTCCATGCTGATGCCTTCTAACTCCCTATCTCGTTTTTCAACCATCCTCCTAAATTCTATGAATTGTTTATTAACCATCCTTAGCGTTTCTTCCATTGAATCGATATCTATGTTGACTTTAAAGGTCTCACATTCAAGGCACATCTCTATCTTTTCCAAGAACTTTCCCTGGATCTCGTTCCGACAGTGGGTCCCTGGGATTAGCCAACACCTAAGCTTCTTTAACTTATAAACTGGGCATTCCTTCTCGTTACATTCAAAAACCTCCCAGCATTTCACCTTTTTTTTCATTCCTTAAATACTCCTTAATCGATTGCGGATTGCGGAATATCGAAGACCAGATATCGGATGCCAGATAGCAGTCGAAACATTTGACAATTGAAGCTTCCTGCAGCTTGCTGCAGGGAATCTTCGACTGTAAGGAAGTTTGCCATTTTTAGATTCGCTCGCTAACCCCGCAGCAAGCTGCAGGATTAGCGCTCGCTTTTGCAGTTCAATTTTCAGCCTTCAATCCTACACGCATGCAGGTACAAGATATCATGTATCAGGCATCGGGTATCAATGACCCATGACAATCTAAAACTGTATCTGAATCCTCTTCTTGTTTCCCCCTTCATCCTTTACGGAAAGAAAAACCTTCCCCAGCCGCTCACACCAAGTGCGAACATCTTTCTCAAAGGTTGGGCAGTCTCCCAACACCTCCAAGATATCACCGGGTTTCATATCCGGGGCTTTCACGGCTATCTTAAGGATCGGCTGAGGGCACTTCTGACCAAGTGTATCTATGACTTCTACCGCCATAATTGTTGCTCCTTCATTGAGATCCTACAGTTGACAGTTGACCGGTTTGCTCCCTGCCACGCGAATCGAACGCCCGCCCTTCAGGGCGGAAGAGGTTTCAATCCCCGTTATCAACTTCTTCTCCTTATCATATACATTGACAATCGTCAGTATTTTGCCTGGGAGGCAGTGGGTAGCACAGGCAAGGCATGGATCATAGGCCCGGAATGCCATCTCTATCAGATTGAGTATGCCATCCGAAATATTGCCACCTTTTATGAAGGCGCGGGCAGCCTTTTCAATCGACATGCAAAGGGGTGCTGCGTTATTCTGTGTGGCAACCACCATGTTCAACTTTTTTATTATTCCCCTCTTGTCGGTTTTATAATGATGAAAGAGTGTCCCCCTCGGAGCTTCGCAGGCACCTGTGCCTTCTTTAGGGGTTTGATTAGGAAGGTTCCTTACCTTGGGACTTGTGATTTCCCCATCTCCGGCAAGCTCATTCATCCTTTCAGCTGCATATAAGGCCTCAATAAGCCTGGCCCAATGGTAGGCTAATGTGTTATGAACAGGTTTACCTCCCAATGCGTCTAACATTTTCTCATACTCGGCTTGGGCTAAAGGTGTCGCCATGCCGTCAGCGGCATTTAGTCGGGCAAGGGGGCCAACTCTGTAGACTCCGCTATCCCGTCCATCGATGAATCCCTTCCAGCCGATGTTTTTCAAATAGGAGATTTTTAAATAGCTCCACGGCTCAATACGTTCCTCCAAATGTTTCAAATAGCCCTTTGCTTCGAATTCCACAAACGCCTTGCCTTGCGGATCAACAACCCTGATTTTCCCATCATAAAAATTTACTTTCCCTTTATCGTCGACCAAGCCCATGTAGTACGTTCTATGGAAGAAAACGTCACCGGTCAGCAAATCTGCATACGCTTTATTCTTAAGCACGACATCATCAAATATCTTCAATGTAAACTTTGCAAATTCTACTGCATCTTTTGTTACAGACTGTATCTCAGTTTTGTTTTCTTCGGTCATGGCCTTTGAAATTCCGCCGGGAAGTCCGCAAACAGGATAAAGCGCGCTTCCACTTATTGTGCCATTCACTCCCCGCACCCTCTTTCGTATGTCGATTAACTTTTTTCCTGTTTCGACGCCGACTTTATCTATGACACCAAGAATATTTCTTTTTGCACTCGGTGCATCCGGACCGACTATAAAATCCGGACCGCCCAGAAAATAAAAATGTAAAAGATGGTCCTCAAACATAAACGCATTATACATAAGCTCTCTGATCTTTCTTGCTGCAGGAGGGGGGTCCACTCCGAAAAGATCATCCAGTGCTTTGCTTGACGCAGTATGATGAGCTGTAGGACACACTCCGCAAATTTTTTGCGTAAGCGTGGGCATCTCTTCTACTGCCCTTCCCTCGCAAAACTTCTCAAATCCCCTAAAGTCCGGTATTTGAAGATAGGCGCGCTCTACATCACCCTTGCCATCAAGGAAGATATTAATTTTTCCGTGTCCTTCCAATCTTGTTATAGGGTCGATTGTAATCCGTCTGCTCATCTGGCCTGCGTTTCGGAAATTTTACAACTTGTCGAAATTATAAGTTTTTTAATGACTGCCGTTTTTTGCAATCCATATGGTAGGTAGTAGACACCATACAAACTTCCTGCTTCTTTTTATCTATCCACCATAGGCGGGCTTACTTCTATTGCGGAGCGAAGCCGAGCTAAGTTGCCTTTCCCTTCAACATCGATGAAGCGAGGCTATACCTGTAAAATAGCCCGGCAGGATCAGGGATTGAATCTGCGATTTTTTTCAATTCTTCTTCGTCTGTTGAATCGATTATAGACGCCAGGAAAGACAGAGATTTTGCCCCCTGGTCCCTTACGTTATCTGTAGGTCCAAAACAACCCCGACAGGGCATATTTGCATTGATACACCTTGCACCGCAACCGCCCCTTGTCGCAGGGCCAAGACAGATAATCCCCTGATCCAAAAAACACTTTGTAGGGTCCCATTCTGTTTCATAGAGTCTTTTAAACTCTTTTATCTGTAACTTGTCGGGGCTGCCTTCTCTTCGAGGGCATGTATCGCAAAGTGCCTTCTTTTCCGCCAACACACTTCCCTTTGGAGGGAACCTGTCCTCCAGGACCATCATGATCGCCTTTTTTATTAGCTCCGGCGTTGGAGGGCAGCCCGGGATATAATAATCTACATTCACCACCTGGTCCAAGGTCTTTACAGTATCATGGAAACCTGGCAGCCTTAATTCCCTCCCAGATTCTATTGTTTTAACTTTAGGCAATATCCCCTGAGGGTTTTTTGTTGTGGGGACATCCCTGTATGTCCTGGTTAAGACATCTTCACATTCATAAAAATTGGCCAGTCCTACGATACCACCAAGATGTGCACAGCTTCCGTGGGCTATAAGCAATTTAGATTTTTTTCTCAATATTTTGGCCATCTGTTCCTGTTCATCCATCCTGATAGCTCCATTTATCAGCGTTGCTGTAATTTCGCCATCATTCATCTTTAAGACATCTTTGTATTTAGAATCGATTGCCACCGGCCAAAATACAATATCTACAGCCGCAGCAACCGTTAAGAGATCCTCTGCCAAATCGATGACGGATTCCTCACATCCACCACAGCTTGAACACCAATATAAGGCAATCTTCGGTTTTGCCATTTTTCCCTCTCTCTTTACACGCTATTTAATAACAGACCCCACATAAGCGCTTTGCCTCTATCGGCGTAAGGGACCCAATTTTTTAATCCCATTAACCATTTCCAACACAACTCTAACAAACTTGTCTCCCTCACTGGCCGAAACCCACTCGAGCCTCAACCTATCTTCTTCTATACCAAATTGCGAAAGCATCTTCTTTAAGATAGTATACCTTTTGAGCGCCTGAAAATTACCCCCTCTATAATGGCAGTCACCCGGAGGGCAGCCTAGAATCATGACCCCGTCAGCGCCCTCTTTGAAGGCCTCAATTATGAATTGGGGATCAGTCCTGCCACTGCACAAAACTCGTACGACCCTTAGATTTGCGGGATACGATTTCCGCGCTCTCCCCACAGAATCCGCCCCTTCGTAAGAACACCAGTTACAGAGAAAACCAACGATCTTTGGTTCAAAACTATTCATCTTTGTTATGCTTTTTCTAAAATTGTTCTACCAGTCCTTTTATCTCTGCAGATATTTCCAGATCTGTAAAATGGTTGGCCTTAATGGCTCCGCTGGGACAAACAGCAGCACAAACACCGCACCCACTGCATAAAACTTTATTGACTGCAACGTGTTTTTCTATGTTATCGTAGGTTATGGCCTTGTAAAAACACACGCCAGTACAGATCCTGCACCCAGAGCAGAGGTTTTCGTCGACTTCAGCAGTCACAGCCTCAAGCGCCAATCTCTCTCCTGGAACAAGACGTGATAGTATATTGCCTGCTGATGCCTGCCCCTGCGCTACTGAACTTTGAATATCCTTTGGCCCCTGTGCGCAGCCAGCAATAAAGATCCCTTCCCTGGAAGTTGAAACAGAGGTTACTTTTGTGCGTTCCTCAATAAAAAATCTACCTTCACCTTGCGATATGTCGAAAACCTTGGCCACAACACCAGCATCTCTTGCCCCTTCAATTGCCGGGGCCAAAACCACCATATCAGAAATAAGCGTATTGGATCTTCCATGGACATCCGTGTATTTGATTAATATCTTCTCGTTCTTTTCAACAATCTCGATCGAATCAGGGCCCTTCATATGAAGGAATTTTACGCCGTTTTCTTTGGAGACCCTGTTAAAAAAGCTTTGAGATTCTTTTCCTGGTAAGCAAAGATCGGAGTATAGCTCAGCAATAGAAACTCCGGGCAATTTCCGCACGGCTTGATGAGCAAATTTGAGTAAATACATGCAGCATACACCAGAACAATATTCATTAAAATTGCTGGCCCTGGAACCAACACAATGAACAAGTGCAATCTTTTTGGGAGGCTGACCGTTCTTTAATAGGATTTTTCCTCCTGTTGGCCCGTTGGAATTTAGCAATCTTTCAAATTCAAGGCTGGTATATACATTTTCTATCTTTCCATATCCGTATTGGGGTGCCTTCCTTGGGTCAAATATATCAAATCCCGTGGCTAAAACGATTGCCCCCACGTTTAATTCTTGAATGTGATCGCTTTCCTCGTAATTGATAGAATCAAAGGGACACGCCTCTTTGCAGGCATTGCACTTTTTTTCCTGGAAGTGTAAACAGTGCTCTTTATCTATGACCGCCACGTTTGGCAGTGAACCAGTATAAGGAATATAGATGGCCCCTTGCTGATCCAGTCCCTCATTATATACATTTTTTACCTTAACAGGGCAAACCTCAAGACACGCCCCACAGCCAATACAGGTCCCAATGTCTACGAATCTTGCTTTCTTGATGACCTTAACGATGAAATTACCATAAAAGCCAAGTACCTCTTGGACCTCGCTAAGGGTGAGAAGTTCTATGTGCTCATTATGTAAAACCTCATCTAATATTGGGTCAAGTATACAAGAAGCGCACTCCAGGTTGGGAAACACATCTTCATATCTGGCAACTTTGCCTCCAATACATGGCAACTTTTCAACCAGATAGACTTTTCTATTCTTTTGTGCCAGCGTTAGCGCAGCACTTATCCCCGCTACCCCGGCTCCTACCACAAGAACGTCCGGCTGGCATTCTATCTCTTTGATCTCCAAGGGGTCATGATAAACAACCCTCTTGACCGCAGCGTTAATTATAGCCTTTGTCTTGTCCGTAGCTACGGTCTTATCCTTAATGACCCAAGCGCATTGCTCTCTGATATTGGCGATTTGTAAAAAAAAGGGATTTAAATCTGCATTCCTTAAAATTTCCTTAAAAGTACTTTCATTTTCTTTGGGTGAACAGCCCGCGACCACCACCCTGGTTAGGTTATGTCCTTTAATGTCTTTTTCAACAAGCTCTTTACCCTCTTCAGAACACAAAACTCCAAAAGATTTAGCCAGAACTACATTTTCCAGCCCTTGGACGAACTTCACCACGTCATCAAGGTCCACGGCGTCTTTTATGTTCGGACCACATTCACATACATAAACGCCTATTCTTTCAGCCACCTGTACAACTCCTGTTCTTATTTACCTTCTTTTCCTGGAAGCTGTTTCAAAACCCTTTGACGACGCCATTTTGGCCAAAAGTTCTTAGCGAAGCGTCAAAAAATTGTAACTGTTTGATCCACATCAGGCGGAGTTAGCGCATGGGTTGCGGCTAACGCCTACTACGTGCTACAATTTTAGCAAAGCGAGCATAGCACAATCCCGATATCTTTGGTCATTGTCATGGTCCAGCCATACTTGCGGACCACGGTTTCAGCCTGACAGTGGGCTGTTTTGACCCTCAGATCTTTCTGGAGGTTCAGACCCTTTTTGGAATCTCACTCTCATGTTTCAAAAGACGCACGGTCACAGGAAAGGTAGCAGGATTAATTGCGCCTCTTTTTCTATATGGGGGCAGTGTGTGATCGGTCATGGACCGCCTGCTTCTTAGGTGTTTTCCCCCTCCTTCCCACGATGTTATCCTTGCTTTTTATCAAGAAATCTCGGACGGCTTCAGGGAAGGTTTTCAATTTTTTATCCAGGGATGGGAGGACCTTTTTTTCAACCAGCTCGGCGATTGACCTTTCTGAACAACCCAGCACGTCCATATACTCGCCAAGAAAGGCTGTAGGCATGTCACTTTCGCTTTTCCCAAGCAGGTATTGATAACACAGGTGGGCTATGTATAGAATGGTCACATTTTTCCTGTATTCTTCAGGAATGATTTCCGGAGGCAGGAATTCAGGATAAGACTGATATTCAAGACTCTCACAGACGATGTCCGGAATATTCCATTTTTTTAGGAGAAGTGATCCAATCTTGGAGTGGTCGAGCATGTCAATAAGAAGTGTCATTTTTGGATTCCGCTGTTTTAACAGTAAAATAACACTTTTACCAATATCGTGCAGCAAACCTACGGTGCTGATTAGCAACGCTTTCTTTGTGTTGTATAATTGGGCAATCTCAAAACCGATAAAGGAGACCATCATGGAATGAAACTGCAGATCCTGAAATTCACGAGTTTTTGGCATGGTACTTCGGATACCAATATCAGTGATCATTTGGTAGATTTGATTGAAACCAAGGAGCAGAACGGCGTGTTGGAAATCTGAAACCTTATGGCGAAAACCATAATAGGCCGAATTCACTGTTTTTAGGACCATCCCGACCAGGGAGGGATCTAACTTGGCCAACTCGGTCACATCGCGCGTGGATACGTTTTCGTCAAGTAACACGATGGCGAGTCTGCTTGCATAGATGGGCAATCGTGGGATACGTTTTAGAAAATTTTGGATCATCTCTGAACCGGCATATTGGTCACGTCTGGCCTGGAGGAGATTCGTCAAGTGAGAAGTCAACAATGTATTTCTGTCAGACGACGCGACTTGCTCTGTGATCAGATCATTGATATGTCGTCCCAACAGCTTGTTCAAATTCTTATAAATGGCTATTTGGATTTTATCGGGTAAGGCATTCAAGCAACTTTCGTTCAGCACAAAGACCGTTAATGGCTCTAATGCGATGACAGAAGCTGTTCTCCTTTGATTTTTAAAAAACAGCGGCTGTGGCACCCAGTCTCCCTGGCGAACAACGGCCAATTGCCTGGCCTGACCCTTCACCTTTTTTAGGATCTGCGCAGCGCCTTGCAGGACAAGGTATATCACAGGATCAGCATCTCCTTCTTTGACGAGGACACCTCCGGTGTTGATTTTATTGACACTACCGATCTTGTACACGGTAACGAGTTGACTGTCGGTGAGCCCTTCAAAGGCAGGGTGGCCGGAAAGCGCCTTTTGTTTGATTATATTTTTCAATGTCAGTTTTTGCCCAGCACCCTCTGGATGGTCTCAGCTATCTGGCGTGTAGAGATAGGCTTCATGATAAATTCTCGAATCCCATTTGCCTTGGCCTTCTCTTCCGAAATCACCTCACTGAACCCAGTGCAAAGAATAATCGGAATATCAGGGCGAACGGCCATGAGTTCTTTGGCCAGCATTTCGCCTGTCATATTCGACATGGTCTGGTCGGTAATGACAAGGTCGAAGCTGTCCGGATGTGCCCGAAAGGCCTCCAAGGCTTCAACAGGGCTTGTTCTGGCAACGGCCTCATAGCCAAGGCGCTCCAACATCTTTTTCGCCATCTTAACCATAGCTTCCTCATCATCGACGAAAAGAATTCTTTCAGTGCCTCTGGAAAGAGGTGGCGGGGCTTCGGTTTCCGGTATAACATCGCTTTCAATCCTTGGAAAGAAGACGTGAAAGGTCGTCCCTTTTCCGAGTTCACTGTCAACGGTAATCATGCCGCCGAGGCCCTTGATGATGCCGTGGACCACAGCAAGCCCCATCCCGGTTCCCTCGCCCGGCTCCTTTGTGGTAAAATATGGATCAAACATTCGATCCATGACCTCAGGGTCTATGCCACAGCCTGTATCGCTTACCGACAGCCTTACGTACGGCCCGGAGCTCAAATCCATATCGGGGGCCACAGCGTCAGAATCGAGTTGTACATCCGTCAGACTCACTTCCAGCACGCCCCCCTGCGCCCGCATGGCATGGGCTGCATTGGTGCAAAGGTTCATCAACACCTGATGGATTTGCGTTGGATCGGCCAGAACAGTATCTAGGTGGGTTTCAATGTTTTGTCGGATCTCTGTGGTCGCAGGCAAGAAAGCTCTGAGTAACTTAAGGGTCTCTTTTACAATAGGGCTAATCTGCACTGCCCTGCGTTCCTGTTCCCTCTGGCGGGTGAAGGTAAGGAGCTGCCCTACCAGGTCTTTTGCACGCAGGCAAGCTTTGCGTACCTCCTCCAAATCGTCCCACGCTGGATTCGACTCCGGGATGTCATCGAGCACCAACTCTGTGTTGCCAAGAATGATCCCAAGGATGTTGTTGAAGTCATGGGCAATGCCACCGGCCAGGGTTCCGATGGCCTCCATCTTCTGGGCTTGAATGAGTTGAGATTCCAACTTGCGTTGTTCGGTGATGTCTTTGAAAACACCCACAACTCCGATTACCTTGCCCTCTGAATCAAGATTGGGGGCACCACTCACGCTAAAAAGTCTGACAGATCCGTCTTTGTGTATCAGGGAACAAGAGGCATCTGTGAACGTTTCCTGGCCTTCTCTCACGCGCTTGAACAGATGAAGGCAATGCGCAGCATCTTCTTCTCGTGCAAAGTCCACGAAGTTTTTTCCTATCACTTCCCCTCTTTTGTGTCCCAAGACCTTTTCCCAGGCAGGATTCACATAAGTAAATGATCCCTCCAGGCCCAAGGTATAAATGATATCAGGGGCGTTTTCACTAAGCGATCTAAACCGCTGCTCACTTTCTTTCAGCGCGTCTTCAGCATGTTTGTGCTCCTGCCGCCCCTCAGCCTCGCGCAATTCCCGTTCAATGGCAGGAATCAGTCGCGTCAGATTGCCTTTCATGATGTAATCATGTACGCCCGCCTTCATGGCCTCCACTGCGGTCTCTTCACCGATAGCACCTGATACCATGATGAATGGCAGGTCGAGCTCTCTTTCTTTTAGCAGTTTCAATGCATCTGGTGCGCTGAAGTGAGGCATGGCATAGTCACAAAGCACGACATCCCAGGTCTGCCGATCAAGGGCCGCAGCCATAGCTTCGGCTGTGTCGACCCGTTCATAGGTAAGATCGTAGCCTCCACGCCGCAATTCGCGCATCAGCAACAAGGTGTCGTCTTCCGAATCTTCGACAATCAATACGCACAGAGGTGCGCTCATCTATAACTCCCTCCCACTCGGCGGGGATTCGTTCAAAACCAGCCAGTACAGGCCTAGTTGTCCTATAGCTTCGGTGAATTGGGTAAAGTCCACAGGTTTGCGAATATAGCTGTTGGCGCCCAAGCTGTAACTTTCAATCAGATCCCGTTCCTCTTTGGACGAGGTGAGAACCACTACAGGGAGAAGTTTTGTCCGCTCGTCACCGCGTAGGCTGCGCAATACTTGCAGACCATCTACTTTGGGCAGCTTCAAATCCAGAAGGATGACCTGAGGCATCATGCTCGTGTCACGGCCCTCATGGGCCCCCGTGCCGAAAAGATAATCCAGCGCTTCGGCTCCATCCCGCGCTACCACGACCTTGTTCATAATATTATTTTTCTTGAGTGCGCGAATGGTCAGCGCCTCGTCGTCGGGGTTGTCTTCAACCAAAAGGATGACCTTATTGTGCATGTTGTCCCCCTTGCCATTAAAGGGTGAAGTAAAATGTTGCGCCAGCACCCTCAGCCCCTTCGGCCCACACACGGCCACCGTGGCGATGAATAATGCGCTGGACCGTAGCCAGCCCGATACCGGTGCCCGGGAACTCTGTGGTTCTGTGTAAGCGCTGGAAGGGACCGAACAATTTGTCAGCATAGGCCATGTCAAAGCCAGCACCGTTGTCGCGCACAAAGTAGACGGTTTCACCGGCTTGCCCTGCCTTGCCGGGGTTGGACGGCTGCAAGGTACCGAATTCTATCCTGGCATTGGCACGTTTGCTGGTAAATTTCCAGGCGTTGCCCAGCAGGTTTTCCAATACCGCTCTAAGCAGGCGCGCATCGCCATTTGCCGTAAGCCCTGCTGCGATGACGAACGCCACTTGACGTTCTGGGTCGCCCTGCTTCAGCTCTGCTGCAATCGTCTGCGCCATTTGACTCAAATCAACCGTCTCATGACGCATCTCGCTGCGCGTTGTGCGGGAGAGCGTCAACAGGTCGTCAATGAGTTGCCCCATGTGCTGGCTGGCCGAACGCACGCGCTGGAGATAATCCTTGCCAGTCACGTCCAGTTTATCATGGTAGTCCTCCAGCAATGCCAGGCTGAAGCCGTCTATGCTACGCAGAGGCGCCCGCAGGTCGTGTGATACGGAATACGCAAATGCTGTGAGTTCCTTGTTGGCAGCTTCCAGTTGAGCGGTGCGTTCAACCACTCGCTGCTCAAGCTCTTCGTTTAGTCTGCGGATTTCTTCCTCTGCCTGCTTGCGCTTGGTGGTATCGACGAAACTCTCCAGACCACCAATCGTATTGCCTTCTGAATCCTTAAGAACATCTGCATGCTTTGAGATCGTTATATCCCTGCCGTCCACATGGATTACGCACTCTTTACCATAAATAGGCTTATCCACTTTATCATCAAAAAGGGCACATCCTTTTTTACATGCATCACAATCAAGGGCTTCAAGGCAATCCTTTCCAATAACTTCCTTAGCCTTCAACCCCGTAATATCTTCCGCCCCTTTGTTCCAGGAGGTGATGTGCCTGTTTAAACCCACCGTGAACAAACCGCTCGGAATGGTTTGGAGGATCAACCGCAATTTTGCCTCACTTTCCCGTATAGCTTCGGCAGCACGCTGGCGATCGGCAATTCTTTCTTCCTCAATCTGAAAGACATCCCAAAACAAGCGGGCAGCAATATGATCCATGAACCGGACGTGGTCTGGCTTGGTTCGGGAGATCTCATTGGCTACCTCATCGCGACCCGTTAGCTCGATAATCAGATTGAGGTCTTTAAGTTTATACAGATCCCGGTAATCTTGTGTTGTGTAAATCCCTCTTTCTCGGGCATAGCAATAACCCACGGCCTCAGGATCGGTGCAAGCCACCCCGATGAGCTTCATGCGAAGCTGGCTGAGCCTTTCAGCAAAGATCATATCCATGATCGCCTTGCACCCAGGACCGCCACCCACAATGGCCACGTTTAGTGCCTTAATAGGTTCCACGACTTCATCCCTTTGAAAGGTATTTACATAAAGAGTGAATAATCATACATAAAAGGGGGGACATTGTCAATTTCCTCACTGGACCAGTAACATCTTGCGGTCTGTTCTTTGATCCAAAATTGCAGTCTCCTCTGGGATTTACCGTATCTGTCGTAACGATGGGGGCGCGTTGCCGAGAGGTGTAAGGCCGGCAAATGCATTGGCGAGCAACAGTTATTGTATCCCCGCCGGGCGGGTGTCAAAGTCATCGGGGCGGATGGTAGCCAGGACATCTCCTAGAGAGCAAATGCCGGCGCGAACTTTTTCCATGGCGTCCCAGTAGAGGGTGGTCATGCCGCACGACTCGACAGCCATGCGCTTGAGCTTTTCAGCTGTCACAGTGTCATTATTGATGGCATAGCGCACCTCATCGTTGGGTACAAGAATCTCATGGATACCGATGCGACCCCGGTAGCCGATATTGTCACAGGATGGGCACCCAACGGGACGATAGAGGGGGGAGGTATCCCCCTCTGATATGCCGACCAGTAGCTGCTCTTCGGCATCCGGCTGATAGGCCTCCTTGCACTGGGGGCAGAGCCGGCGAATGAGCCGCTGTGCACAGACCAGCCCGATGGAGGAACTGACCATGAACGGCTCGATACCCATTTCCATCAGGCGGATGACGGTGGAAGGTGCATCATTGGTATGCAGCGTGGACAAGAGCAGGTGGCCGGTCAGAGCCGCCTCCACAGCGATGTGAGCGGTTTCGCGGTCACGGATTTCGCCTACGAGAATGACATCTGGATCCTGCCGGAGATAGCTGCGCAGGGCGCGTTGAAAAGTGAGTCCAATGTCCGGGTTGACCTGCAGCTGGATAATGCCCGGTAGCGTGTACTCGATGGGATCTTCAATGGTCTGGATGTTGAGTTCGGGTCGCTTTACCTCGTTGAGTGCGGCGTAAAGAGTCATTGATTTCCCCGAGCCAGTAGGACCCACATGGAGGATCATGCCGTAGGGCATGGTGATTTTTTGCTTATAGATTTCCAGATGGCGCTCGGAAAACCCCAGGTTGAACAGGGGCAAGATCGAACGTTTCTTGTCCAGCAGGCGCATGACCACCTTCTCGCCATAGTTGGTAGGTACGATGGACACGCGCAGATCCACATCCACGTGGTTGCGGCCATATTCACGAAAGACGATACGTCCGTCCTGGGGCAGACGCCGCTCGGCAATATCCAGACGGCTCATGATCTTGATGCGGGCTACCAGGGGGCCAATGAGGCTCCGAGGCCGAAACCGATTAGCCACCCGCAGATGGCCGTCAATGCGGTAGCGGATGATGACCTCCTTCTCCCAGGGTTCGATGTGAATATCGGAAGCGCCCATCTCGTGAGCACTGGTAATGATCCGGTTGACCAGTTCGATGATAGGTGCGGACTCCTCATCCCGTTCATGAAGATTGATGTCCTCCAGCCCCACATGGTGGTGTTCGCGGAGCCTTTGCTCCAGAGCAAACATTGAGGTCGACGGGCGGGAGACGGAGGCAGAACGTTTGACCAGCAACGCATCAATGTTGTCCGGTTCGGTGATCATTACCTGGTACTTCTGCTTATCCCCCATGGCTATCCTCAGGGCATCGAGTAGTTCCCAAGAGAAAGGGTTGCTCACAACAAAAGCGGGGCCTCCCGTCGAGGTACCAATGACCACGATATGATTGGTTTTGCAAAAAGTTGCTGGCAGCACGCCCAACTGCAAGGCCTCGGGCTTGATGTCAGAGATATAGGACAGCCCACAAAAAGTAGCGATGAATTTGGCCAGTTGGACTTCGGAAATACCCAACTCGACCGTGAGCGAATAAACCTCTGCCGGGCGCATCATAGTCAGCCTGCTGCGGGTATGTTCCGGCACACTCATCTTGGTGAACAAAAAGTTCATGAAACGGCTAAAATCCGAAGGGACCACAGGGGCTTCCCAGGGCGTGGTACGCTCGGGTTGGAGCAGCATTCGCCACCGCTCATTCGTCCTCAAGTGGAGCCCGATCTTTGCCAGGAGCGCATGTTTCTCGACCGGCTTGATGAGATGGTCTGCTGCACCGGCTGCAAAGGCCCTGGCCTTGTCTTGGTCACTATCCTGGCCGGTGACAAATATGACAGGAATGTATGCGGTTTCAGGGTTTTCCTGGAGCTGGGAACAGACTTCATACCCGTCCATTTTCGGCATGATCGCGTCAATGAGGATCAGGTCGGGGGTTTTCTTCGACAGCACCTCCAGGGCCTGTACCCCGTTGCCGGCGGTGAGCACATTGTAGCCCTGCTTGAGAAGCATCTTTTGCGTCGTCTTCAGTAGGGCCTGGTCGTCGTCGACACAGAGAATGGTTGGTGCAGTGTCTTCACTCATGATGTCCTCCATTATACTACTACAACCAACACCAATGCGATTGTTCCTCGATTGTTACAAGCTATTTCAAAACCCTTTTCCTTGGTCTGTTCGGCCATTTTTGAAAGTTCTAAGCTCGCTTTGCTAAAATTGTAGCACGGAGTGCCTCTGTCCAAGGCGTCAGCCGCAACCCATGCGCTAACTCGGGCTAATGCCCTCAAACAGTTACAATTTTTTGACGCTTCGCTTCGCTAAGAACTTTTTACAAAAATGGCCAAAATGAGTCGTCAAAGGGTTTTGAAATAGCTTCTAGCAACCTATCAATATACTAGATCAACTCCGCCCGGATCCTGTAAAATCCGCGTAGCCCGTAAATGCCATAAAGCATAAAGAAGGAAGAATGACCGCCTAAGGTAATAAAATAAATAGAAACAAAATTAATATCAAGGTTAAAGTGATTAACATTGGTGCAGCGTTTGGCTGTTAAGGCACCTTCTTTCCAACCTGTTGGAAGATGTCTGTCAGGGGACGTGTAAGACCTACCTTGGGTTGATACTGCAGGTAGCTCGGGGTCGGGTAATGAAGGTCCTCCTTTGCTAACGACGTCATAAGCCAACCTTCTTTGCTCTTGTCCTTGTTTCCATGGATTTATGGCATCGGTCCCCAAGTGGCCGCCTGGTCATTCTCCGAGTCCATTTATTCATCCAGAAGCGCGCCTGGCAGGATGGCACTTTCCCCGAATTTTTCGTGGATTTTGTCGAGGGCGAGGTTGAGTTTTTTGCTTCTTGCAGGGCCCGGCCCTGTTTCAAACAGGGAAAGCTGTATTGGGCTGGCTTGGTCACTTAGGTGAGAAAGGGCTATCCCGAGGAGCCTGAGCGGCCTTTTACCCGCTTCAGTCTTTTCCAGTAGGCGACAGCAGTTTTGGAATATCTCTCTCCCGTCGTCAATCGCTTTTGTAAGGGTCTCCGAGCGGGTTATTTGGACAAAATCATGATATTTCACCTTCAGGGTCACTCTCTTTCCTGCAAGTCCCTTGCGGCGCATGCGCCTTGAGACCCTGGTGGCCAGTGAAAGGAGTCCCCTTTTTATCGTTGCCATATCAAGAAGGTCTTCGGAAAAGGTCTCTTCCCTACCGATGGATTTCACGTCTCGCAGGGGCTCTACCTCTCGGTCATCAATCCCCCGGGAAAGGCGATGCAGGTGGATGCCGTGCTTGCCGAACCGCCTCTCCAATACCTCAAGCGGGAGGCGGCTCAAGTCGCCTATGGTCTTAATGCCGAGGTGTGCCAGGGCCTTCTGGGTTGTCTTGCCCACTCCCCAAAGCTTCCCAATGGGGAGGGGGTTCAGGAACGCCTTTACTTGGTCTTCCGACACGATGGTGAGTCCGTCCGGCTTATGGAGGTCAGAGGCGATCTTGGCGAGAAACTTGGATGGAGCCACGCCCGCGGAAACCGTCAGGCTGGTCTCCTCCAAAACAGCTTTTTTGATCTTTTTTGCAATCTCTTTCGGGCCGCCAAAGAGTTTCAGCGAGCCGGTCACGTCTAAAAATGCCTCGTCAATGGAAAGAGGCTCCACAAGCGGGGTTAACTGGTGAAAAATCTCGAATATCTGATTGGAGACTTCTTTGTATCGCCCCATCCTTACCGGTAGAAATATCCCGTGGGGGCAGAGGCGCATGGCCGTGGCCATGGGCTGGGCAGAATGTATGCCGAATTTTCGCGCCTCATAAGAGGCCGATGAGACCACACCTCTTTCCCTGGAGCCGCCAACGATAACTGGCTTTCCCTTGAGTGAGGGGTTATCCAGAACCTCGACAGCAGGATAGAAGGCATCCATGTCCAGATGGATGATCGCTTTTGGGCTCACTGCCTTTTTCATGACACCCTTAACTCATGGCTTTGCTTCAAAGGAACCACAACCCTGAAGACTTCTTTGGATTAGCTTCTCCCTGTTAAATCAAGATTAGGTGAAAAGGGCTTGGGAATCAAGACAATCTCACACGTTTTCATGCGAGTGCCTCTTTTGCTAAAGGCCAAATTTTGTCTTTTCCATTGAACGGGCATGGGTGTTCAGCAAAAATTATTCTGCCTCATTAACAATATTCCAAAAGTTCTTCACGGCCTGCTCTTTTGTCGATTGACTTTGATTCTTTGGGCTCACCGTGTTATCAGGGGCGCTACGATGAACGGAATTGCGCGTGTGATGCCCTTTCGCCGATGGCTTGAGGCCTGCACTATCTACGCCGACCGGCGGGTCATAGCGATCCTATTTCTCGGTTTCTCAAGCGGTCTGCCGCTGGCGCTTACCTTTGGGACACTGAGTTTATGGCTGGCAGAAGTCGGTGTGAGTAAGACCACCATCGGCCTGTTTGCCCTCATGGGCGCACCGTACACGTTCAAGTTCCTCTGGGCGCCTCTGGTGGACCGGATGCCCGTTCCGTATCTCACCCGCCGGTTGGGACGAAGGCGCGGGTGGGCCATTGTTACGCAACTGGCGCTGATGGCCACCATCGCTGGCCTGGGCGCCACAAACCCGGTGGCTCACCCCGGACTCACCGCCCTCTTTGCCTTGGGGGTGGCCTTCTGGTCCGCCAGTCAGGACATCGTGATCGACGCGTACCGGGTTGAGATCTTGGAGGAGCGCCAATACGGTGCGGGCGCGGCCATGATTGTGCTCGGGTACCGCATCGGCATGCTGGTGTCCGGGGCAGGGGCCTTGTATCTGGCCACGTATGTGAGTTGGTTTGCCACTTACGGGCTCATGGCCGCCTTTATGACCATTGGCATTGCCACGGTTTTGCTCAACCCGGAGCCGACCGTGCACCAGAGCCGGGAGTCCATCGAACAGGAGAGGCGGATTGCCGGCTATCTTGACGCCCGCCCTCATCTACAGGGGAAAAAGGCGCGCGCGCTCGCCTGGATCTATGGCGCCGTGATCAGCCCCTTTGCCGAGTTCATGGGTCGTCGCGGCTGGCTGATGATTCTGTTGTTCATCCTGCTGTATAAGTTTGGCGACGCCTTGGCCGGGGTGATGAGCAACCCCTTCTACGTGGAGCTAGGCTTTACCAAAATCCAGATTGCCAGCATTAGTAAGGCCTTTGGCCTGGGTGCAACCATCATTGGTGGCATGATCGGCGGCGTCATCGTCAATCGCATGGGCATCCTAAAAAGCCTTTTTGTGTGCGGCATCCTGCAAATGCTTTCCAATCTGATGTTTGCCGTCCTGGCCATGGTGGGCAACGACCCCGCCATGTTGAGCCTTACCATTGCAGTGGAAAACCTTAGCGGGGGCATGGGCACAGCGGCCTTTGTCGCCTATCTGTCCAGCTTGTGCAATATCGCCTATACCGCCACCCAGTATGCGTTGCTGACGTCCTTCATGGCCTTCGGCCGCACGGTACTTTCCTCATCAGGCGGGTGGCTGGCAGACCACATGAGCTGGATCAGCTTTTTTGTCGTCACGACCGGGGCGGCCCTCCCCGGGCTGCTGTTGCTGGTGTGGATCACCAGGCGCCTTCCCGGATTTTCCCCAACAAAAAAACCTTAATTTTCTATTCGATTCCCTTTCTTCTTTGCGCTTCACTAGGAAGCCATGAGCCATCAGCTATTTTAACTCCGTTAATTCAAAAGTTGTCGAAGGTCAATTACAGGTGTATTTGGTTGTATTGTTAAAAATAGAGTGTATTTTAAGGATCTCGCTAACTATCTGATTTTGTAGGATTATAAAAAGACCTGATAGAGTTTATAAATCAACGGGGTTCATGGTAATAGGCTGAACACTTCAACAAACAGAACTCGAATCCCAGAACTTGTTCAATGGCTGTGTAAGGTGCCACGCGGGGTTCAAAGAGGAAGTTCTTAACCGGCTTACTCCCCGGAGCGAAGCGCTGCCGTCAGGCAGAACCTTTGTTCGGGAGGGCGGGGTCGAGGGGAGCTATCATGAAATGTTTCTCTTCCTTGCCGGGCGCGTAAGCCCGCGAAGTGAATCCCCGTGCGGAAGTACGGGGAGGCTTCACAAGAGCCAAATGTTAAAATTTCAGGGATGCCCTCGACATTTTCAAGAAGGGGGTAATTTGTTCGATGTCAACGGGTTGTTGCCAAAATCACGACAATGGGAATGTCAGTCGTTTTTTCTATTTGTGAGCCGCCAAGGGGCATCTTTGAAAACTGAATGCAGACCCCAAAGCCCTCAAAGGACAGACCTCACAGGAATGGTCTGGCGCGACCTTTGTGCCTGTTTGGCCAATATCATATGACATGGTTTGAACAGCCTTTCCACATACTTTGCTTGCTGGTTCTAGTGCAACGGCAAGAGTCGCGGTCAGGGAAACGACCCAACAGCCCGTCGCCCCTTGACCTAAGCCAGACAATGATTAAATTAGTAAAGAATTGATCTCGACAAGTCAAGTGAACCATTAGAACGCTGCAGTGAGGTAAGTGTGGTTTGAAAGGGGTGAGAAATTATGAAAGAGAAACTAAGAGACATGACAAGATATATACCTGGACTAATTTTTATCCTCTTGGGTCTGGTGATTGTGGCATTTCCTATGCTCCTCGTCGCCTTTGCCTCGGCCCTGTTGATCTTGGTTGGCATCATCGCCATTGCAATAGCACATAAAACCAAGCGCCTTGAGGACGAAATAGGCTATTTATTTGATTCTGAGCCCTTTGAAAAATCTTTTTGGGATCAGGCCCAAAAGGTCTTTTATCGTGGTCCATGGTACTAATTACAGAACGCTTCTATAAAAAAGACCATTTCTTATGGCCATTGGAAGGGGAAACTAGGGAAAGGCAGGGGGTAGGTTGACCGGTCCGCTCCCCGCAAGCCCCGCCCTTCAGGGCGGGGTCTAGGGGAGCTATATTAAATTAGCTGAAATCCTTACCGGGAAGCCCCGCCCTTTAGGGCGGGGAGCTTCACACATTTCACAAAAATTTGAATAAACCAGGTTGCAGGTATCAACAGTTGAAGGCATCTGCTAAAGTTTGTTGAACTGCAAAAGCGAGTTCAATATTAAGAACCCGCTGGATCGAATGGGAAAACAGGATATTAAGAAATGATTGATCTTGTGAAAAAATTTTTCGGAAAAGTTACAAAGGATGGTTCCGCGGATCAAAAGGAAGAAAAATCTCATGACATCCGCATAGCAACCTGCGCTCTTTTCCTCGAGATGGCTAACATAGACGGCGAGTTCAGTGAGTCAGAAAGAGAAAATATTATCTCTATCCTGAAAAAGGATTATGATTTATCCGATGAATATGCTGCTGCACTTCTTGAAGCTTCAAATGAAGAACTAAAAGGGAGCATAGACTTATGGCAATTTACGAATCTTATCAATCAGAATTATTCAATGGAGGAAAAACTTCGGATCATTGAAACAATCTGGAGGATTGCATATACGGATGGAAAACTTGACAAACATGAAGATTATCTGGTTCACAAACTGGCTAAACTGCTCCGTCTTACACATAGACAACTCATTGAAGCCAAAATAAAAGTAATTCATTCATGAAAACATATTTTAATAAAGAGAAGTATGGGGATGTCAGTGGCAGAAGCTTTATAAGCGTTCAGCCACCAGTGCTCAGCTCTCAGCAAAAGCAAAAGCTCACATAAAAACTCAACAAATAAATAGATTTCAACAGGCTGTTGTCCAAATCACGACCATTCACGTTTCAGCCCTCTTTTGGTGTTTGCTTCCCTCATGCTATGTGTCCGGCTGTTTAGGCAACAACCTGTTAACATACGTGGTATCAGAGCCCGTGTGTGCACCTTTTTGTTTTTATGGTAGTTGTTGGAGAATGTTCTGATGGCCGGAAAACCAACCTATGAAGCCTTGGAACAAAGGGTCAAGGATCTGGAAAAAGAAGCTTTTGCGCACAAGCAGGCTGTGGAACACCTACAACGCCATGTCGCCGAGCTAGAGCGAAGCAACCAGGAACTGAAGCAGTTCGTTTCTGTGGTTTTAAATAATCTTCAAGGGCCTTTCGATACGGTGACAAGATATCTGCGATTTGTGGAGGCGCGTTACAAAGGCAGGCTCGATTCGGATGCTGATGAGTTCATAGCCTCTGCCGTGAACGGAGCAAACAGGATGCAACGTATCATTACTGACCTGTTGGCCTATTTGAAGAGAAAGGACCGAGGGGTGGAATGTCCTTGACCCAAAAGATATCTTGTGATAATTTTTCTTGAAATTTCACAATAATACGTTTTGCCCTCTCCAAGGGAGTGCTATGAATTGAATACCAAAACCCCATTTTTGTTAGAAGCGGTTTTGAAACCGGTTGTAAAGAAAAGTGAGGTTTATGGTTTTGGGGAAACTACTTTTTTCCATTAGCGGGGGAGTATAGAACGATACTCAACTCGTTTATTAGTCGCCAGGGCCACACTGAAAGATGGAAGGAGGAGATCATGCGCAAAGTGATTATGATCAGATGTTGGGTCTTTGTGACGTTTTTATCCTTATTGTTGGTTAGTTCATTCGCCTTTGCCCAAGGTAAGGGTAAGGGACGTCGTGGTGGTAAGCCCCCTGGTTGGGAAAAGGGAGAAAAAAAAGGCTGGCAGACCGATGTCCCCCCAGGAATTGAGAAAAAAGGTGGTTGGATGCCTCCAGGGCTGAGTAAAGAGAAACAGTGCCAGGAGGAAGGCGCGTCTTCGAAATTACAAAAGCGGAATCGCAGCAAGAAGAAAGGATGGGAAACCGAGAGCAAAGAAACTGAGGAAAAAATGGAAGAAGTAAAGGAGGGATTGGAAGAGACAACTGAGAAACAAGTAAAAGAAAAAATGCACTACAGAGAAAGGCACCGAAAAACCGTGATCAAAGAAGAAATGAATAGCCCGCTTTTTTTCCTGCAGTTTGCTGCAGGGAGCTTCAGTATGTCTGAAGTTTCTACGTCTGTAGTTCAACATATCTATCAACCTAATTCAGTATCGCGGAATGTAGAGCGTTCTGTAAACAGGATCTCAAAAAATATTTTGAGGCATTGCAAGGAGATTTCATGGATAAGAGAAAAATAGCCATTGTGGGTGCAGGACAGGTGGGCTCAACCTTTGCCTTTGCGCTCATGGTCAGTGGTCTGGCCGGCAGCATCGTTCTCATTGATCTTATGCCTGAGCGGGCCGAAGGACATGCTATGGACCTCAATCATGGCCTTTCGTTCGTCCAGCCTTCCAAGATTTATGTGGGGGATTACTCAGACTGCCAGGATTCAGATATTGTCGTGGTGACCGCAGGGGCCAGCCAGAAACCGGGCGAAACAAGGCTCGATTTGGTTCGAAGGAATGCAGATATTTTCAAAAAGATTATTCCTCAAATAGTCCAGCACAATCCCGGAATACTGCTCATCGTCTCCAACCCGGTTGACATTCTGACCTATGTGGCCCTCAAGATTTCCGAATATCCGATGAACAGAGTCATCGGATCAGGTACCGTACTGGATACCGCTAGGTTCAGATATCTCCTCAGCAGCCATTGCGACGTTGATCCTCGAAATGTCCACGCCTACATTATAGGAGAACATGGCGATAGCGAAGTACCCGTATGGAGCCAGGTTAATATCGGGGGCGTTTTGTTTCGTCACTACTGTGGCGTTTGTGGAAGGGAGTGCCGGCAAAATGAAAAGGAAGAGATATTTAACCAGGTCAAGAATGCAGCCTATGAGATCATAGAGAAAAAAGGCGTGACCTGTTTTGCCATTAGCCTGGCACTTGTACGAATTGTAGGCAGCATCCTTCGAGACGAAAACAGCGTTCTCACGGTTTCCACCCTGGTGGACAATTACTATGACATAAGCGATGTATGCTTGAGCGTTCCCGTTATTTTGAACCGCAATGGCGCTTCCAGAATCTTAAAGATCGCATTGGATGAGTCTGAGATCGAAAAGTTGCAGGCCTCTGGCACGCTTCTCAAGAATATTATTGAGGATCTAGATATATAATAAGAGCGAATCCAGGGAGATGTGACGTTGTTAGCTATGGTCAAACGGTGGCCCTCGGTCGAAGGGCCACCGTTTTCCTGGTCTCAACCGACCGCGTGGCTGTGGATGCCGTTGGAGTGGCGATTCTGAAGGTACTCGGAAGCAATGAAGACATCATGAAACCGAAGATCTTTGAGCAGGAACAGATCGCAAGAGCGGTTGAACTTGGGCTCGGGGCATCCTCACCTTTGGAAATCGGTGTTGTGCCGGTGGATACGGAAAGTCAGGAATACCGGGATCGCGTGGTAGAAGTGTTAAACAAGGGCTAAAGGAAGTTAACGGGATCATAATGATTGGTGTATTGCAATTCCGGTGGGTGGTCCATGAAATATTGGCACCTGTTGCAACGCCTGAGGTCTTGCCCCATTGAAGCCTCCTGTGCTCTATGGAAGACATTATGTTCAACATACGCCATTTCGTTTGAAGGCATGTGATGATTGAAAAATGAATTTTGTTTTAGATAATCTGGCAATTGGGAATTATGAAGTGGCATTAAACCCACCTCCTATTGTTTCAGCCCTTTTAAACGTAGCAATCGAGAAAGACCTGCATGACACAACGTGCCTTTATCACAAGATTCCCATCGTCGATATGCAGCCCATACCCTCGGAACAGATGCAGGAAGCAGTAGAATGGATCAGGGATCACAGCATGGCATACAGGATAATGGTTTTCTGCAATGCAGGTATCGGACGTTCACCTTCAGTGGTGATAGGCTATCTTTGTTGTATTTTGGGTTACGGTTTTGGCGAGGCTGTGGAGTTTGTGGCAAGAAGAAAGCCCGATATATCGACACTTCCCAACCTAATCAAGACCATTGAAGCTGTGAAGGCACCTGATCTTGGCTTGGACTGAACAAGGGGAAATATAAAGGCAGGGGGCACCGGTCTTGGTCTGGCCTCGACTTACGGTATCATCAATGGTCACGACGGATATATTGAGGTCGATTTCAAGAAAGGGCATGGGGCCACGTTCAGGATTTATCTGCCTGCATCCGAAAAAAAGTCCAGACAGTCGCCAAAACTGCTGAGGAATTTACGAAAGGCACCGAGACTGTCCTTCTGGGGGACGATGAAGAGGCGGTATTAGACGTGGCGAGGATTGCTGAAAACCATGGGTTATAGGGTACTTATAGCCGAGGCGATCGAGGTTTATCAAAAGAATCAGGATGACATAGAGCTCGTCATTCTGGACATGGTGATGCCCAACATGGGTGGCGGTGAAGTCCATCTATGAACATTTACTTAGTTATTATTCTTTTTATTATAATTGGCAATTATCTTTTAGATATCGTTGTAGAGACGCTCAATGTAAGGCATATAAAAACCAATTTGCCTACAGAGTTTGAAGGTTACTACGATGCTGAAGAATACAAAAGAGCGCAGAATTATCTAAAGGAAAACACACGGTTTGGGATAATTGCTGCTACAATCACCACACCGATTACGGTGGCCTTTATTCTGGTCGGCGGGTTTAACTTTGTTGACCAGTTTGCAAGAAGTTTTCAATTCGGCCCTATAACCACGGGGCTTATCTTTGCCGGAATTCTGTTACTTGCTTCTCAAATAATCTCCATCCCTTTTTCAATATACAGTACCTTTTTCATTGAAGAGAAATACGGTTTCAATCGAACGACCGTAAGAACGTTTATCTTAGACATATTGAAAAGTTGGCTGCTAACCGCGATTATTGGAGGAACGATTTTTTCGATCATTTTGTGGTTTTTCGACAAAGCCGGAAATTGGGCCTGGGTCTACTGCTGGGTTGTGGTGATTCTGTTCCAAATCGTGCTTACGTTTTTTGCCCCTGTCGTCATACTGCCATTGTTCAATAAGTTTTACCCCTTGGGGGACGGCGAGCTCAAGTCGGCTATTGAAAACTACGTCAAATCACAACATTTTAAGATGAAAGGCATTTTTAAGATGGATGCCTCCAAACGCTCCACCAAATCAAATGCTTTCTTCACAGGCTTTGGAAAATTTCGTAGAATTGTTCTATTTGATACGCTGATAAAGAAGCATACAGTAGATGAGCTCGTCTCTATTCTTGCCCATGAAATAGGACATTACAAGAAGAAACATATTCTCAAGTCGATGCTCATCTCAATTATGACGACCGGTTTGATGTTCTTTTTAATTTCTTTTTTCATAAACAACGAGGGGCTCTTTTCAGCTTTTAAAATGCAAAACACTTCAATATATGCAAGTCTATTGTTCTTTGCCTTCCTCTACGCTCCCATCAATATGGTTATCTCCATCTTCAGTAAAATCCTTTCCAGAAAACATGAATACGAAGCTGACACATATGCCGTTGCAACATACGGAAAACCAGATTCAATGATTTCAGCATTGAAAAAACTAACCGTTGATAACTTCACAAATCTAACGCCCCATCCGCTTAAGGTATTTTTAAGTTACGATCATCCTCCTGTTTTGGAAAGAATCCAGTCCATTCAAAGAATGCGTTAACTAAAATGAGGGTCAGATTTCGATTATGGCGGACAACTACAGCACGTTGTGTTTCCCCTTTGAGGCGCATTGGACCAACATACCAAACATAAATCGAACAAGTTTATAAAGAGAAGCCGATTTTTATTGACTTGAAAATCTTTTTGTTGTTTTCTCAATTGTAGATATTTCCGTTCAATCATTTAACCTCTATTCAAGAGGTTGCCACCATAAAGAAGAACCTCAAAATATACCCACATTATTCCTAACAGAATATTCTTTGTTCTGTTGGGAGTCTAAAACAGTATCTGGAAGAACCAAAATATAGGAGGTCTTCAAAATGAAAAAATTGGCTTTAATTTTATGTTGCTTGGCATTGGTTCTTACCTTTTCTACTCCGCTTATGGCAGAAAAGGGTGGGAGTAAGTCCGACTGTACCACAATTCAGGACGGCAGCTTGTACACTTCGGATGGGAGACTGATTGTTACGGGATATGATGAATGGGGTTATAATTATCAGGGTCACATCTTTAATGGCTATTATTGCGATGCCTATCGAGATGCAGCATGGTGTCAGGAGTGGAGAGATGTTAGACTGACAATGAAATGGAATGACGCCTGGTTGAGCAACAAGGATTGCGATGGTGATGGCCTGTTGGACCGTCATTATGGCTTTGATTCCTATATCGGCTCAGGCGCATGGTTAACAAACCATCAGTTAGGTACCTACGTTGATGATGACGGGAACGAATGCCAATGGCTATACTTTGTTAAAATAGTCGCTGTCCCCGCGGATGCCGAACTAGTTGAAGGGATTTGGTATACTGCAGATGGAGCAGAAATAGGGCCTGTCATTTGGGGAGAATTTGCTATAATTCAGGAAACTTGCAGTGATCCTTGTGGCGGCAATCACGGTGTTGAATATCTAAGTCCAGTTGGCCCAGGTTTCGGTAAATTTAAGTAGTAATCATATTTTTTAAAAAGGGGTAGGGTTATTTTGGCTTTGCCCTTTTTTTATCAGAATATCATTCAGACATTTAGCCAAAAATTGAAGATGTTTGCGGTCTATTGAGGCAATTGAAAAGCGCAATAACTCAAGATATCGTAACCTGTGGCGTCGGAAGTCAATACTGGCAAGATCTGCAATTTATGATTAAAGATACCGCAATATTTTGTGTATCTTCTCTTTGATCGAGTGGGGAGGCTGAAAATTACTCACCACCTTTATGTATAGGTGCTGGCCTTTTATATAAAGACCATTGAAAAAAGATCAAACGATGGAACAGGCGAAGGCACTTAACGTGGCCATTGTGGGTGGCGGTCCTGGGTGCAGCAATGCGGATACGCTTAAAGATTCAGTGGGGAATATGAATTGGACATCACCAAGCGCAAACGGGCCGAGGAGACCCTCCGGGAGAGAGAGGCAGCATTGACAGCCCGGGCTCGTAATCTTGAGGAAGTGAATACCGCCTTGAAAGTCTTGCTAAGACGGAGGGAGGAAGACAAGACCGAGCTTGAAGAAAAGGTTCTGTCAAATGTGAAGGAACTGGTTTTACCCTACGT
>Ga0180301_10000621_pt1 | contig 27282 bp, 25 predicted proteins | sample GuaBasSediGuay16_FD_121797 | JGI IMG/M metagenome (GOLD analysis project Ga0180301, IMG submission 121797) | Subseafloor sediment microbial communities from Guaymas Basin, Gulf of California, Mexico - Guay16, Core 4569-2, 12-15 cm | ecosystem: Environmental > Aquatic > Marine > Hydrothermal... | reverse complement strand
TTATACTTTTATGTGGATACATATGATTTACGGAGGAGGCCTAGCCAAATTAGGCCAGAAGAAGATAAAATCTACCCAGGTAAATGTAAAGTGGAAAGATGTAGTGGGTATGGAGTCAGTAAAAAAAGAAGTAGCTGAAGTAGTAAACTTAATAAAAGATAGAGCCCATCTAAGAAAAATTGGCGGTAAAATCATAAAAGGAGTTCTAATGGTGGGGCCTCCCGGCTGCGGGAAGACTTATTTAGCTAAAGCCATTGCCACTGAAACCGGCCTCCCCTTCTTAGCTGCAGTAGGAAGTGAATTTATAGGGATGTTTGTAGGACAGGGAGCAGCCCGGATGAAAAATCTTTTTAAAGAAGCCAGAACTTTGGCTGAACTTCAGGGAGGGTGTATCATATTTATTGACGAAATAGACAGCATTGCCCGGCCCCGGGTAGGAATAACTGGTTTAGGAGGGGGCATCTCTTACAATGCCACCATAAATCAGCTTCTAACTGAATTAGATGGTCTGCGTCAGGAAGAAAATAATATCGTAGTAATTGGTGCCACTAATGTAAGAGAAGATGAATTAGACCCGGCTTTAATGCGGGCAGGAAGGTTTGATAGGAAAATATATGTGGGGAAACCAGGTTTAGAAGACAGAAGAAAACTCTTTGAATACTATCTTAAAAAAACAAGTTATGAGGCTTCTGTAGACTGTTCAATATTAGCCAGAAAGACTGTAGGGTTCTCTCCTGCAGATATTGCCAATATGGTAAGAGAAGCTTCTTTAATTGCGGTAAGAAACCAGAGAGAGAAAATAACTTACAAGGACTTATCTGAAGCCTACGATAGAGTGGTATTTGGCCTAAAATCAGGGATAACTCTATCAGAAAGAGAAAAAGTCTGGACTGCTTATCATGAGGCTGGCCACGCCATAATTGCCTATCTTACTCATCCTACTGACGATGTAATAAAAGCTTCAATTATCCCAAGAAAGGGATATTTAGGGTATGTAGGCCACACACCCTCTGAAGAAATCCATGCCCCCCATAAAGAATGGTTCCTGGCGAATATTAAAACGAATTTGGGCAGTTTCGTAGCCGAAAAACTTAAATTTGGAACAACTACAGCAGGAGTAGAAAGTGACTTTACTAATGCTCTTCAATTTGCTCATAATATGGTCTGGCGCTGGGGGATGGGAGAATCAGGCCTTTTAGGAAATTTTTATGGTTTAAGCAGGTATACTCCTTGGGGAGGAGGAATGTCTCTAAATATCTCAGAGAAGACTAAAGAAAAGCTGGATGAAGACGTTCAGAAAATAATGAATAAATGTCTAAAGGAAGTAGAAGAAATCTTAACTCGAGAAAGAGAACTCTTAGAATACTTTGCTCAGGAACTCCTCAAAAAGGAAGAATTAGAATACGATGAGATTATAGAGATATTTAAAAAGTATGGTAAGGAAAAACCTAAAGATATTCTTCCTACTTAGCCTCCTTATACTTTTTTCTTCCTGTTTAGATATTGAACCTACCTACCAGAGAAAGAATATAGAAAGCGCTATCAAAAATCTATGCAAAGAAGAATATAATCTAAAAGTAGAAGTTGAAGAGGCAGAAGACACTATCTGGATATACGCCCCTTTTAATAACTTAATCGATGAAAAGGGAGAATTAGACAGAAAAGTTACTGAAGAAATTGGAGATATAATCCTCTCTTTACAGAGAGTTATTTTAAGTATTGATAAACCTCCTAAGTTTTATATTTTTGTAGCTTCAGATATTAAAAAGACAGGAGCAGACTTAATCCTGATAGGTTTTATCCCTGACTTGGTAAAGTTTCAATTGCGATTTATCTCCCGGGGCGAGTTTCTCCAGAGACGTTATCTTAACTTCGGAATTAATCCTCAGGCTTTGGGAGATGAAAAAGGTTATCATATTAAGAAATTTAATTTAGACTTAGAACACTTTACAGCCTTGATAATAGGGCAACAAATAAGGAGAGTCTTTACATCTCCTGAATATAAGGAATATTTTGAGGTAAAAACAGCTGAAGCTGGATTTAATTCTCAGACTAAAGAATTCACTATCCTCATAGATATAGAGAAGAAAAAATATAAACCCCATCTCCCTAAGCCTTTTGAAGAAGCCTTAAAGACAGCTCAGTATTATATCTGCAAAGTCTATAAATTAAAGAATTTCAACTCTCTGCGGATAGAAGATTTAGACTCAGGGAAAATTAAAGTTCTCAGCAAAAAAGCCCTACAGGAACTATCCTTTGACTAAAAGAAATAAACTAAGCTTTAATCTCTACTTTTCTTCCCTTTATCTTTAATCTTTTCTCTGAAAATAACTTTACTGCTAAAGGATAAAGCCTGTGTTCTAATTTATGGATTCTCTCTTCTAAGGATTGTAAACTCTCCTTCTCTCTTATTTTTAAAGCCTCTTGTAAAATTATTGGGCCGGTGTCTACTCCCTCGTCAACAAAGTGAACTGTAATTCCGGTAACTTTTACTCCGTAGTTATAAGCCCTCTCTATAGCGCCTACTCCTTTAAAAGAAGGCAAAATTGCAGGATGGATATTTAAAATTCTATTTTTAAAAGCTTTAACAAAATAAGGGGTAATTATCCGCATAAATCCGGCTAAAACCACTAAATTTATCTTTTCTTTTTTTAAAATCCTTACTACTTCTCTATCAAAATCTTGGCGACTCTTAAAATTTCTGGGGTCTATAAAAATGTCTTTAACTGCGAATTTTTTAGCCCGCTCTCTTACTCCGGCATTTTCTTTATCAGTGATTAAGAGTTTTAATTTTGCTCTTATAAAACCCCTCTTTACTGCCTTAGCTATTGCCTCAAAATTGGTTCCTCTTCCTGAAGCTAAAACCGCTATATTCATTCCTCCCCCTTTCCTACTACCTGGCAAAAAACTCTCTTTCTTAGCCGATAATTTAAAAAAAAGAAATAGATTAATAAAATACTTATACTTAGCAAGAAACTCAAAAATACCCCTGAATTTTTAAAAAAGACAAGAGCTAAAATAAATAAAAGAGAAGGGATAAGAAAAGTTAGTATAGTTAACAGGAAGAAAGAACTCCTCCTTATCCTCAATTCTACTTCTTCTCCTATTTTAAAATCTCCCTTAGCTTTAATAGTCAGTTTACCCTGGCCTATCTTACAAAAAAAATTCCCACAGCCCTCACAACCTCCTTCCCTTTCAAAACCCAATACTAACTTATTACCTTCTTTAGCAATTACTTTGGCTTTCTTTTTAAGCATCTTTAATTTTGGTAAAGCCAGCAGGCTACTTTTCTATCCTCCTTTAAAAATAAAGGAGGCTGATTTTGACAAATATTCATCTTAAAAATACACCTGTTTTTAAAAATACAGCCTTCATCTGAAAAATCTTCTTCTTCTAAACCCAAAGAAAAATCTCTTTTGGCTGAACTCACTAAGAGCTGAGAATAAGGGTGTAAAGGTTTTTTAAGAACATCAGGAGTTGAGCCTTCTTCTACTACTTTTCCCTTATAGATTACTAATAAATCCTCAGTTATGTAAGAAAGAAGGCCTAAATCGTGGGAGATAAAAATATAATTCATCTTAAGCGTTTGCTTTATCTTTAAGAGGTTATCTATTATCTTCTTAGAAACTACTACATCTAAGTTAGAAGTAGGCTCGTCTAAAATTAAAACTGAAGGGCAAGAAGCTAAAGCTCTGGCTATGGCTACTCTTTGACACTGACCTCCGCTAAGCTGAGAAGGTAACCTGTCTATCAAAGAAAAAGGAAGTTCTACCAGAGAAAATATCCTCTCTAATTCTCCTTTTTGAGAACTTAAACCCTGATAGTAAAGAACTTCTTTTAACGCTCTTCCTATTCTCATTTTAGGGTTTAAGGAAGTGTAAGGATTTTGAAAGATAAGCTGGATTTTTCCTTTTTCTAATAAATTACCCTGGTAAATTAAATTGCCTTCCGAAGGTTTAATCAGACCCACCAATATCTTAGCTAAGGTAGATTTGCCTGAACCACTTTCTCCAGCAATCCCTAATATCCGCTCTTCTGGCAAAAGAAAACTCACCTTATTTAAAGCTTTTATAAAAAAAGTCTGCCAGCCTCTTTTTAATTTAAAGGTCTTAGAAATAGCTTCTCCTTTTATAAGAAAGCCCTTGCTCATAATTTAAAAACTGAATTTAGAAGTTGCCGGGTGTATTCAGTTTGAGGATTCCTAAAAATATTTTCAGTTTCTCCTTCTTCTATAATTCTTCCCCGATGAAGAATAGCTAACTTTTTAGAGAACTTTTCCACTAAACTTAAATCATGGGTTACAAAAAGGATAGAGAAACCCAACTCCTCTTGTTTAGCTTTAAGTAATTTAAGAATCTGAAGTTGAACAGTTAAATCCAAGTTGGAGGTGGGTTCATCACAAATTAAAAGACAAGGCTCAGAAGCTAAAGCCATAGCAATCATTACTCTCTGGGCTTCTCCCCCACTTATCTGGTGAGGAAAACTTAAATAAATTCTTTGAGGATTCTTAAAGCCCACACTCTTTAAAAGCTCTAAACTCTTTAAGTAAGCAGGCTTCTTACTAAATTTTTTATGGTAGATTAAAACTTCGTCTATCTGATAACCTATTCTTAAAAAAGGGTTCAAAGAAGCTAAACTTTCCTGAAAGATATAAGAAATTTTTGTTCCTCTGATTTTTCTTAATTCTTCTCCTGAAAGATTTAAAAGATTTATCTTTTTGTCAGAGAGATAAAAATTCACTTCTCCCGAATAATAAGCATCTTTAGGTAAAAGTTTAGTAAAAGAGAGACAGAGTAAAGTCTTGCCTTCACCCGACTCCCCCACTAAGGAGAAGACTTCACCTTTATTTATATTAAAACTTACCCCTTCTAAAACAGGCTTTTTGGAAAAACCCAGCCTTAAATCCTTTACCTCTAAGATAACTCCCATAGTTTTACTTAAGTTCTTCTCTTATGGCTTCACCTAAAAGATTAAACCCTAAAACTGTAATAAGAATACATAACCCCGGGAAAAAAGTAATCCAGGGAGCTACTCCTAAAGTAGACTTTGCTTCCATTAAAATATTACCCCAGGAAGGCGTAGGAGGCTGAACTCCCAGGCCTAAGAAACTTAAAGAACTCTCCACCAATATTGCTGAAGCTATACCTAAAGTAGCATTAACCAATACCGGAGATAAGGCATTAGGGATTAAGTGTTTTAAAATTATCGTGGGAGTAGGAATTTTCAAGATTTTCAAGGCTAAAATAAAGTTTTCTTCTTTCAAAGAAAGAATCTCAGCTCTAATCAGGCGGGCAGGCCCCATCCAGCTAGTCAAACCAATTATTACCATAATAAGGTAGATTGAAGGCTTAGCCAAGAGTGCTACTAAACTTAAAATCAAAAAGAAAGAAGGGAAACAAAGCATAATATCAGTAAATCTCATAATAACTGCATCTATTATCCCTCCAAAGAAACCAGCTATTGAACCTAAAATTATCCCAATAATTACCGCTATCCCCACAGCTACAAATCCTACAGATAAAGATATCCTTGCTCCATATACTATCCGGGAAAATAAATCTCTTCCTAAAGAATCCGTGCCTAATAAGTGTTCTGGGCCGGGAGGCAATAACGCTTCTTCAATATTCAGGGAAATAGGCTCATATTTAACAATAAAGGGAGCCAACAATGCCAAAGAAGACATAAATAAAACAATCAATAAACCTGACAAACCTAACTTATTTTTTAAAATTCTCTTAATCATATCCTTTTAGCAGCCTAATTTCTTACTTACTATATTTAATCCGAGGGTCAGCCCAGGTATAAGCTAAGTCAGCCAAGAAATTTCCTAAAAGAGTAAGAAAAGCTCCGATAACTAAAAGCCCCATAATCAAGGGGTAATCTCTCATCATTACCCCCTCATAAAAAAGTCTACCCATCCCCGGAATAGAAAAGATAGTCTCAAAAATAACACTTCCTCCCAAAAGCCCGGGGACAGAAAGTCCTAAGATAGTAATTACCGGGAGAAAGACTGGCTTTAAGGCGTGCTTATAGATTATCTGAGAAGAAGGAAGCCCCTTAGCAAAAGCTGCGCGAATATATTCCTTATCTAAAACTTCTAAGAATTTTTCCCGGCTATAACGCGATAACCCTGCTAATGACCCGAAACTGGCCACTAAAACTGGAAGGCTTATATGCCATAAAAAATCTAAGGCTTTTTTATACCAGGGAAAATATTCAAAATCTATAGAAGTTATCCCCGAAATGGGAAACCAGCCTAATTTTACCCCTAAAAACTGCATAGATAAAAGAGCTAACCAGAAAGAAGGTGTAGCAAACCCAATAAAAACAAAAAGAGTAGTAAATCTATCAAAGAAACTTCCCTTTTTCCACCCTGAATATAACCCTAAAGGTATAGCAGTAAAGAAAATTACCAATAAAGAGAGAATATTTATAGTTAAGGTTACTGGAAGCCTCTCTAAAATTTTAGAGGAAACTTTTCTTCCATCAACTAAAGAGTAGCCAAAATCAAACTTTAAGATATCTTTAAGCCAGTTAAAGTACTGAATGTGGACAGGTTTATCTAAGCCATAGAGTTTATTTAACTTTTCTCTTGCCTCCAGACTTATCTTAGGATTAAACAGAGAAATACTGGTAGGACTTCCCGGAGCAAGGTGAATAACCAAAAAAGAAACAAAACTTATCCCTATTAACAAAGGGACCATATTTACCAGACGCTTAATTATATATCTCAGCATCTTAACCTTTAAATTCTATTTTGTATTTCTGTTCCTTCAAAGGTACCCACCAATCAATAAAATTATACCAATACCCGCCCTTAGCTGGCTTCACCCCCCTAAATCTTTGATGAAGACAGGATAAACTATTAGGGATATATATAAACATATAAGGCTGGTCCTCATAGATAAGCCTGTTTATTCTCTGATAAAGTTGTTTTCTTTTCTGGCGGTCAAAAGTTTTCCGGGCCTCTACTAATAGTTTATCTACCTCAGGATTATTATAACCTACAAAATTAAAATCAGAAGGAGAAGTTTTTGAAGAATGGAAAATATCATAAATGTCAGGGTCCCGGGATAAGCTCCAGCCTAATAAAACCGTTTCAAACTTTCTCTTTCTTATAATCTCATCGATAAATACTGACCATTCCACCACTTTAATCTCTACCTTTATCCCAATATTTCTAAGCTGAGCCTGAATAATTTCAGCAACTCTCTGTCTTTCTAAATTCCCCTGGTTAGTAATTATAGTAAATTTAAAGGGCTCCCCTTTTCTTTCTAAAAACCCGTCACCATCCTCATCTTTAAATCCCGCCTCAAAAAGCAAAGTTTTAGCTTTTTCAGGAGAAAATTCTGCTGGTTTAAACCCAGGGTCATAAGCCCAACTTTCGGGAGTAAAAGGGCCGGTAGAAACTTTTCCCTCTCCTAAGAGTACAGCCTTTATTATTTCTTCTTTATTCACGGCGTAATTTAAAGCCTGTCTTACCTTTTTATCTTTAAAGAGAGGGTTGTTCAAATTATAACCTAAATATAGAAAACTATTAGAAGGATAGCGGAATTTAATATAGTTTTTCTTAAATTGAGGAGCCTGGCTATGCTTTAAAAATTGAAGAGGGGTAAGCCCAGAACTGTCTACACCTTGCGCTAATACTTCTAAAAATAAGGTAGCAGTATCCGGAATAATCCTGAAAATAACTCTATCTATATTAGGCCTTTTTTCAAAATAATCCTCATTAACAACTAACTCAATCTTTTCCTGGGCTATCCATTTTTTAAATTTGTAAGGGCCTGTGCCAATGGGGTTCCTGGAAAATTTAGAGCTTAAAAGATTCTCTTCTTTTTCTAAGATATGCTTGGGAATAATCCCCATAGTCCAGCTAGCTAAACCTGGAGAAAAAGGTTCTTTATAGGTTATCTTTACAGTGTATCTATCCAAAATTTCTAAATTTTCAATCCTCTCAAAATCTCCACTATAAGGAGTAGGGGTGTTAGGGTCAATTAATTTTTTATAGGTAAACTCTACATCGTAAGCTGAGAACTCTTTCCCATCATGCCAAAGAACCCCTTTTCTCAAATGAAAGATTATAACTTTTCCCTCTTCTTCTGTCTGCCAGGTTTGGGCTAAATCTCCTACTAAATTTAGATTCTTATCATATTTAAGAAGCCCGTTAAAAATAAAAGAGCATACCTCTGCTGAGGCTGAATCTGAAGCTAAGATAGGAATTAAAACTCGGGGAGAAGCAATACTCCCAATAATAATGGCGTCTCCTCTATCCTGGGGAAAGACTAAATAAGGAAGAAAAGAAAAAATGAAGAAAAAAAAATTCTTCACTGATTTTTATTCTTCAGAGGATTGAGAACTTTTTTCTTCTGTTTTCTCTTTAACCTGGGAAGATTCTTTCTTTTTCTCAGGGGAAACCGGCTTCTCTTTGGATTCTGTTACCTTTTCTTCAAACTTCTTTTTTTGAAGTAAGGATTTGTCTCTCTCTTTAGAGAGGAAGGCTAAACTGGTAGAAGTTATAAAAAAAAGAACAGCTAAAGTAGTTGTAGTTTTTACTAAAAAAGAAGAAGTCTTCGTGCCAAATAAGGACTCAGCCCCGGCTAAAGCTTCCACTAAACCTCCGCCTCTTCCTCTCTGAACAAGGATTGTTATTACCAGGAGAAGGCTCACTATTATATGTAAGGCTAAGACTAAATTATACATTTTAGGCGTTTATAGACTTTTCTACAATCAGAGAAAATGCCTCTAATTTAAGAGAGGCTCCACCTACTAAAGCTCCGTCGATATCTTTTTGAGAAATTAAGCCTTCTATATTCTCAGGGTTTACGCTACCTCCATAAAGAATTAATATATTCTGAGCCAATTCTTTTGAATAAAGTTTTTCTAAAAGTTCTCTTATAAACTGGTGAACTTCCTGAGCTTGAGAAGGAGAAGCAACCTTTCCGGTGCCAATTGCCCAGACTGGTTCGTAGGCTATGATTACTCTTAAAGCTAAATCTTCAGATATATCTTTAAAAGCGCCTTTTATCTGGCCTTCTACAATCTTGAAAGTGCAGCCTTTCTCTCTTTCTTCTAAAGTCTCTCCTACACAAACAATAGGAGTTAAGTCAAAAGACAAGGCGGATTTTAATTTTTTATTTACAATCTCGTTAGTCTCAGAAAAATACTTCCTTCTTTCTGAATGTCCAATTATCACAAAACTACAACCTACATCTTTAAGCATCTTCGCAGATATCTCTCCGGTAAAAGCACCTTCTTCCTCCCAGAACAAGTTTTGTGCCCCTAATTTTATAGAAGATTTCTCAATTATTCTCTTAACTTCACTTAAAGCAGTAAAAGGAGGAAAAATAGCCACACACCCTTCAGAAAAAGGTCTTCCTACCCTCTCTGCCAATCCCTGGGCTAAACTTTTAGCCTCCTCTATTGTCTTATGCATCTTCCAGTTCCCGGCAATTACCTTTATCCTCATCTCTCTAACTTTATTTTATTTTCAAAACATTTTGTCAAGTTACGGCTTTAACTTGACACTTTCTTTTGAAAAGGTTTTGTCAAGTTAGGGGGTTTTCTCAGGAATAGCTGAAATACCTGGCAATTCTTTACCCTCTAAAAACTCTAAAGATGCTCCTCCACCAGTAGAAACCCAAGAAAGTTTATCAGCCACTCCAAATTTTTTAGCTGCACTTGCTGAATCTCCTCCCCCTACTACTACTAAAGCTTCTCTTTGGGCTAAAAATTCGGCTATTTCCCGGGTGCCTTGAGAATATTCGGGGTTTTCAAAAATTCCTAAAGGACCGTTCCAGAGAACAGTCTTAGCCTGAGAGATTACCTGTTTATACTTCTCTATAGTTTTAGGGCCGATATCTACACCTTTAAACCCCTCAGGAATATCCACAGATTGGATAATCTTTTTGGTTTGAGGTTTTTCTATATCTTCCACACATAAGTGGTCAAGAGGAAGAAAAATCTCTGCTTGCTTCTCCTTTGCCTTATTAAGAATATCTTTAGCTAACTCCAATTTGTCTTCTTCAACCCGAGAAGCACCTACTTCTATACCCTGAGACTTCAAAAAAGTATAAGCCATTGCTCCGCCGATTAGAATCTTATCTACTTTCTCTAACAAATTCTCCACTACCCCTATTTTATCAGAAACCTTTGCTCCTCCCAAAATAGCTATAAAAGGTTTTTGAGGAGTTTGAGAAACCTTACTCAAATAATTCATCTCTTTCTCCATCAGAAAACCTATACAAGAAGGCAGAAACTTAGCAATAATTGCCGTAGAAGCATGAGCTCGGTGAGCTGTCCCAAAAGCATCATTTACATAGATATCAGCTAAACTGGCTAATTCTTGGGCAAAGCTCTCATCACCAGCTTCCTCCTGAGGATAAAACCTTAGATTCTCTAAAAGGATTACCCTTTTATCAGTATTTTCAATAGCTTCTTTTACCTTTTCTCCCCTACAATCACCTAATTTCTCAACCTCCTCACCTAAAAGTTCCGAAAGCCTCCCTGCCACCGGACCCATTCTTAACTCTTCAACAACCTTCCCCTTAGGTCTTCCTAAATGGCTCATTAAGATTAATTTCTTTACGCCTTTATCTAAAAGATATTTTATTGTCTCTAAAGCTGAAATTATTCGGGAATCATCTTCAACTTTGCCTTCTTTCAAAGGAACGTTAAAATCTACCCTCATTATAACTCTTTTATCTTTAAAATCAAAATCTCTGACTGTAAGCTTAGCCATCCCTTCCTCCCCTTTTAAGACCTATCAGCTATGAATTATGAATAATTTATAACCCTTTAGAAGCAATGTATTCAATCAACTCTACCACTCTTAAAGAGTAAGCCCACTCATTATCATACCAGCCTAAAACTTTTATTAAATTACCTTCTACTACTCGAGTCAATTCCGCATCAAATATACAGGAATAAGGATTACCCACAAAATCCTTAGATACTAAAGGCTGTTCATTGTAAAGAAGAATTCCTTTAAGATAAGTTTGAGAAGCCTGTTTAAACAAATTATTTACTTCCTCTACTGAAGCAGACTTTTCTACGTTTACAGTTAAATCAGTAATAGAAACTGTAGGGGTAGGCACCCTTATAGCTAAACCATCTAATCTTCCTTTAAGTTCGGGAATAACCAAACCAATAGCCTTGGCAGCTCCAGTAGTTGTAGGTATCATTGATAAAGCAGCGGACCTAGCCCTTCTCAAGTCCTTATGAGGCAAGTCTAAAATCCTTTGGTCATTAGTGTAAGAATGGACAGTAGTCATTAAACCCTTAGTTATTTTTAGATTGTCATTTAAAACTTTAACCATAGGAGCTAAACAATTAGTAGTACAAGAAGCATTAGAGATAATGTGATGGTTTTTAGGGTCATACTTATCCTGATTTACCCCTAAAACAATAGTAATATCGTCTCCTTTGGCCGGAGCTGAGATTATAACTTTTTTAGCTCCTCCTTTTTCTAAATGGGCAATAGCTTTTTCTCTTTCTCTAAAGACTCCTGTAGACTCTACCACTACCTCTACACCTAAATTTTTCCAGGGAATATCTCCGGGAGATTTACAACTTAAAACCTTTATTTCTTTCTCTCCTACAGAGATAGCTCCTTCTTTAGCCTGCACTTCTTCAGATAAAATTCCGAAATTTGAGTCGTACTTTAAAAGATGGGCTAATACCTTCGTAGGAACCGGCAAATCATTTACTGCAATAAACTCAATATTAGGATTATTTAACCCTGCCCTAAAAACTAACCTTCCGATTCTGCCAAAACCATTAATACCTACTTTTACTGCCATCTTTCACCTCCTATTTTAACTACATTTCTCCTCTTAAAAATTTAGCTGCTACTTCCGGAGGAGTCCCTACTACATAAAAACCTGAGCCCCATTCAAAACCGGCAGTTCTACTCAACTTAGGCATAATCTCGATATGCCAGTGATAACCTAAAGGTTCTTCACTGTTTACTGGAGAAGTATGAATAATATAATTGTAAGGGGGGCTAAACAAGACTCTTCTTATTTTGAAGATTACCTCCTTTAAAATCTTAGCCAAGTAAGGGATTTCCTCATCTTTTATATCCATAAACTGGGTTCTATGTTCTTTAGGAAGAATCCAGGTCTCAAAAGAAAACCTGGCAGATAAAGGAGAAAGAGCAATAAACTTCTCATTTTCAGTTATAATTCTTTCTCTATCGTTGGTTAATTCCTGAGATATTATATCACAAAATATACACCTCTCATGATAACTTATATAGCGGGTAGAACCCCTTATTTCTTCAGAAACATTTTTAGGTACCATCGGTAAAGCTATAAGTTGAGAATGCCCGTGTTCTAAAGAAGCTCCTGCGGATAATCCCACATTTTTAAAGATTAAAATATATTTAAACCTTCTGTCTTTGACTAAATCCTGGCTCCGGGAACGATAAGCCTTTATCAGAAATTGCACTTCTTCATCTTCTAATTCGTCTAAGCCTTTATAATGGTAAGGGCTATCAATAATAACCTCGTGAGCCCCAATCCCGTTGGACATATCATATAACCTGAGGCCTCTCTTATTTAAATCTCCTTCAATCCTTAAGGCCGGGTATTTATTAGGCACAACCCTTACTTTCCAACCCGGGGTATTGGGTTTACCCCCATCTAACCTTATTGCCTCTATCTCCGGAGGAGTTAAATTTTCATTGCCATAGCAGAAAGGGCACCCCTCTTCACCCTTCCATTTATGAGGCTCAATATGAAAATCAGAAGGATAAAGGGGAGATTCTATATTTACTATCACCCACCTTCCAGTAATGGGGTCTCTTCTTAATTCCGGCATTATTTATCACCTCTAAGATACTTTGCTGCTTCTTCCGGAGGAGTAGGGCAGATGTAAAATCCTGTGCCCCACTCAAAACCAGCCACCCGGGTAAGCCGGGGAATAATCTCAATATGCCAGTGATAATCTTCCTCAATAGTAGTCCAGTAGCCCCGGTGCTCCCTTCTAAAAGGAGCGGTGTGGATAACATAATTATAAGGGGGATCGTTAAGTAAATTCTTAATTCTTAAAAGAATCTCTTTTAAAACTGAGGCTAAATTTTTCTTTTCCTCGGGAGTCAGCTTATAAAAATCCGGAGAATGTTTTTTAGGAAAAATCCAGACTTCAAAAGGAAAACGGGGAGCAAAAGGCGCAATTGCCAATATCCCATCTTTATCTAAAATAACCCTCTCTCCTAAATCCAGTTCTTCCCTAATAATATCGCAGAAGATACAGCGTTCGTGATAATCGTAATACCTTTTTGAACCTTCCAGCTCCTCTTTTACTCTCTTTAGATTCACCGGAGTAGCAATTATCTGAGACCGAGCATGTTTTACTCTGCCTCCTCCGGCCTCCCAACCATAATTCTTAAATATTAAAACGTACTTTATCTTATCATCTCTACTCAAAAAATTTATTCTCTCTACATAAGCAGTAAGAATATCTTCAATTTGAGAAACTTCTAAATCGCACATATTAGCTATATGCTGGGGAGTTTCTACCACTACTTCGTGAGAACCTCGGGCCCCAATAAGGTCATAAAGGCCTATCCCCTTCCTCCATAATTCGGCATCTAACCTTAAAAAAGGAGCAATACTGGGGACAACCCTTACTTTCCAACCCGGCTTATTAGGAGAACTTCCTTCTTTTCTTATAGCGAAAATCTCTTCGGGAGTATGGTCTTCTCTGCCTTCACAAAAAGGACATTCTCCTTCTACTGGCCCGCTCTGGACAGTCTTAAAATCATGAGGCCGTTTAGCTCTCTCCGTAGAGATTATTACCCATCTCCCAATAATTGGGTCTTTTCTTAACTCCGGCATATCTTAAAAATTAGGCTAATTTTCTAAATAAGTTGAAAAGATATTATAACAACAATTATTTCTCTTGCAAGAGTTTTATTACCTTAACCGGGCACTTCTCTGCAACCTTAACAACTTCTTCGGGAGGTGTGGTTTTTAATCTTGAATAATCTATCTTAGCTAACCCTTCTTCCAGATAAAAAGGACTGTTCTTTATAAGCTTAGCACAAAGCCCACAACCAATACAGCCTTTAGAGCAAACCTTCTTAGTAGAGGCTGCCTTCTCCTGATTACTGCAACCCACATAAACTTTATCTTCTTTATCTATTAGCTTAAGTATACCCCGGGGGCAAACTTCTACACACTTCCCGCAACCAATACATTTCTTATAATCTACTATAACCTTGCCTTTCTCTACTTTCAAAGCCTGAGTAGGGCAAACCTCTACACAATCGCCAAAACCTAAACATCCGTATCTACAATCAATATTAGCTAAACTTATGTTAGCCAAAAAACAAGTTTCCGGGCCTCTGTATTCAAAAGAAGAATATTTTTCACCTTTCTCAGCTAAACATAAAACTACGACTTTTTTAGAAGAAAAACTTTTCCCCTCTATACCTAAAACTTTAGCTAACCTTTTATTTACTTCTTCTCCTCCCGGAAGACACCCTCCAAAAATATTATTTTCCTTAACCACAGCCTGGGCAAAATCTCTACAGCCTTTAAACCCACAAGCTCCACAATTTATCCCGGGAAGAAGAGCCAAAACCTCTTCTATTTTAGAGTCTTCTTCTACTCTTAATCTCTTGTCTAAAATAGAAAGAATCAACCCAAAAGCAAAAGCTATACCTCCTAAACTAAATAGAGAAATTAGGAGCTTGTCCATATCTTAAGAACTGATTAAGCCTGAAAACCCCATAAAAGCTAAAGCTAATATCCCTGCGGTTATCAGAGTAATGCCTGCTCCTTTAAGAGCTTGGGGGATATCCGAAAATTTAAGCTCTTCTCTAATGCCAGCCATCATTACTAAAACTAAACTAAATCCTAAACCAGAAGAAAAACCAAAAACCACACTTTGAATAAAATTATAATCTCTTATTACCATAAACAAGACTAAACCTAAGATAGCGCAGTTAGTAGTAATCAAAGGAAGATATATTCCTAAGGACTGATACAAAGAAGGTGAATACTTTCTTATAAACATCTCCACCATCTGGACTAACGAAGCTATAACTAAAATAAAAACTACATATTCTAAAATAAGGAGTCCAAATTTAACTAAGATAAGATGGTAGAATATCCAGCAGATAGAAGAAGCCAAACTCATCACAAAGGTAACAGCTAAGCCCATACCTACTGCCTGTTCATAAGAAGAAGACACTCCCAAGAAAGGGCAGATTCCCAAAAAGTAAGTAAGAACAAAATTATTAACTAATACCGCGCTCAAAAAAATTAAAAATAAATCTCTCATCTTCTTTTTCTCTCTATATAATTCATAATCCCTACTAAAAAGCCTAAAACTAAAAATGCTCCTGCCGGCAACACCATAACTACCCACTTTTCAAAAAAATCTCCCAATACCTTAACCCCAAAAATAGTCCCTGCTCCTAAGAGTTCCCTAAGAGAACCTAACAATACTAAACCCCACAAGAACCCTAAACTCATACCGAGGGAATCCAGCAAAGCTAATTTGGGGGGGTTCTTAGAAGCAAAAGCTTCGGCTCTTCCTAAAATTATACAGTTAACTACAATTAAAGGGACATAAGGACCTAAGGCTTTACTTATTGAAGGAAAAAATGCTTTTAAGAATAAGTCAGCTAAAGTAACAAAAGTAGCAATAATAATTGTATACACTGCTATCCTTACCTGAGGAGGGATAAATTTCCTGATTAAAGATACTACCCCTGAAGAAAAATTTAAAACAAAGATTACCGCTAAACCCATAGACAAACCATTTATTGCTGAAGTAGTAACCGCTAAAGTAGGACACATTCCCAACAATTGCTTAAATATTGGGTGGTTTTCCCACAAGCCTTTTTTAAATAACTTCTTCATCTCTTCTTAAGTTCTCTTCTTATTTGCTCTATCTTCTTATTTAAAATATTCACTACTGACCGCGAAGACACCGTTGCTCCAGTAATAGCTTGAATCTGATTGGGAAGAGAGGGCTTTTTCTTTAAGTATTCTATTTTGGGTAAAACTTTAAGCCTTCTAAATTGTTGTTTAAACTCCTCACTATCAATCTTAGCTCCTAAGCCCGGGGTTTCCTGATGAGAGATTATTTCTATACCTAAGAGTTCTTCTAAATTAGGCTTAAGTGCAAAGAGAATTTTTACTGGACCCTGATAACCCTGACCCTCAGCCAAAAAGACATAGCCTAATAAATTACCTTCTCTATCAAATAGTTTATAATAATCCTTTACCTCTTCTATCTTCTCAGTTTGAGGAGCTATAGTGAATATAGATTCTTCAATTTCTCTTTTCTCATTTTCGGCTATTCTCTTCTCAGCTAAAAGTTCAAAGAAAGACAAAGTTCCTGCTGAAAATACTGAGACTAAAGCTAATACTAAAACAATCCTTAAAGTCTTCATCTTCCCAAAGGTTTGGGTTTAGTAAGTCTGTTTATTAAGGGAGTAAAACCGTTCATAATGAGAATTGAATACATAACCCCCTCAGGCAACCCCGAAAACTTCCTTAAAATTATTACCAAAAACCCGCAAAACAATCCAAATAAAAACCTTCCTAATTTAGAACTGGGAGTAGTTACTGGGTCAGTAACCATAAAAAACATACCTAAAAGAGCGCCTCCAGAAAAGAGGTGGAAAAGAATACTTCCTTGAAGGGGATTGACCAAATAAAATATCCCTGAAAGAATACTCATACCTAAAAACATCCCTAAGGGAGCCCGCCAATCAGCAATCTTTCTTATAATCAAGTATCCTCCTCCTAAAATTATAGCTAAGGAAGAAGTCTCACCCAAACTTCCGGCTACATTTCCTAAAAATAAATCTTTAAGAGGAGTAAATTCTTTAGAAAACTTCCACAAAGCTAAAGGGGTGGCTTTAGTTACTGCATCTAAACTGAAAGGCTCAACCCAACTTGTAAGCATCACCGGAAAAGCAGCCATTAAAAAAGCTCTTCCTACTAAAGCCGGATTAAAAATATTCTGGCCTAACCCTCCAAAAACCTGCTTACCTAAAATTATAGAGACTACCCCGCCTAAGAAACCTACCCAGAGAGGAAGTTTGGGGGGCAAAACTAAAGCTAAGAGAATTCCCGTAATTACAGCCGAATAATCTCTAAGAGAAGAAGGTTTTTTCCTCAACCGCATCCAGACTTCTTCAGATATAACTGCTCCCAATAGGCAACTGATAATCAAAAGAACCGCTCTCATTCTAAAAAATATAATTGAAGCTAAGACAACCGGGGTTAACCCAATTAAAACCTGTTTCATTAACCAGCAAATATCATAGTCAGCCTTCTTGTGAGGACTTACTTCTACTATTAACTTCATCTTAAGTCTTATTAAGACTCTTAAGCTTTTCTTTACCAGCCTTAATATAATTTACCAGAGGTATTTTAGCCGGGCAAGAAAATCCACAACTTCCACACTCAATACAATCAGAAATATAGAATTCTTTTAATTCTGACCAGAATCCTTTTTTAACCAGACGAACGAACTCTAAAGGAAGTAAATTCATAGGGCAAACATCTACACAGCGACCACATTTGATACAGTTAGATTCTTCTCTTAAATCTAAGTCCTCCTCAGTTAAAAATAAAACTCCACAGGTAGTCTTAATAATAGGGTAATCTAAAGAATCTAAAGCTACCCCCATCATTGGCCCGCCAAAAATAACTTTCTTAGGCTCCTTCTTGAATTTGAGAATTTCCCTTTCCAATAATTCTTCCAACACTGTACCAATTCTTATTAAGAGATTTTTAGGTTCTTCTAAAGCTGAGCCGGCAAAAGTAACCACTCTTTCTATCAGGGGCTTATTAAAATAGACAGCTTCATAAACAGAAAAACAAGTAGCTACATTCTGAACTACACATCCTACATCAAAAGGTAAACCTCCTGCAGGAACTTTTCTCTGGGTAAGTCTATAAATTAACTGCTTTTCAGCACCTTGAGGATAAAAGCTTTTTAAAACTACAACTTCTGCAGAAGGAAGGGCATATTTTTTAGTGTGGAGTTTAGAATTAAATCTTTTTACCGCCTCAAGTTTATTATCCTCAATAGCTATATAAACCTTATTTACTTCTAAAATTTTAGCTATTATCTCTATACCTTTCAAGATGCTTTCAGTGTGCTCAATCATTAACCGGTAATCACAGGTTAAATAAGGTTCACACTCACAACCATTAACTATCAAAGTATCTACCTTCTTAGGAGGAGAAAGTTTCACCTGAGTAGGGAATCCTGCCCCCCCTAAACCTACCACTCCTGAAGCTTTTATCAGAGAAATAAGCTCAAAACTCTCCATATTTTTCACCTGGCTCTCTTCTCTAATATAAGGGGGTTCGAATTTTTCCGAAGAATTTTTTTCCGCTGAAATTACCAGGGCCTTAGCCTTTTTTAAAGTAGGATGATTGTATATTCTGATATCTTTAACTTCTCCAGAAGCAGAAGCGTGAATAGCTGAACTTATAAGAGAAGAAGGCTCTGCTAAAATTTCGCCCAGTTTAACTTTATCTTTAACTTTCACCAAAAGGTTAGGTAAACTCCCAGTATGCTGAGATAAAGGGATAACTACTTTTTGAGGCAAAACCTTTTGGGTATAAAAATTTTTTTGAGGGCCTTTTTCTTCTTCTATCCTAAGCATTCTTTACTCCTTTTATCAGGGTTAACCCCGAAATAAAAGTTCCTATTATACCAACTAAAATAATAATTGAAAAGGCTGAATATATCTCCGCTAATAAGGAAGTAATAAACATAAAAATAAGGAAAGAAAAATGCATAACTATTTCTAAACTACTAAAAATTCTTCCCCAGAAATTATCTTCGCTCTTTTTGTGGATTAGGGAATTTACCCCAATAACTATAGGTGAAATTAATCCTCCTAAAATAAAAGAAAACAGACAAACTAAAATTCGGAAAGGGGAAAATCTTAAACTTATCACAAAACTCAAAAGAAAGAGATTGCTTAAAAAAAACATAAAACTGATAGTGTGATTAAGAGAAAATTTAGGAGCTATCCTTCCGTAGATTAAAGAGCCTAAAAAAAGACCTCCTCCCAAGAAAACTGCTAAAAATCCCAAATCTTTAGTAGCGGTATTGAGGGTTTCCTGGATAAAGACTATAAACACTACATATAAAGCTCCTAAAGAAGAAAATAAAAGGCTAAAGGCTTTGATACTAAAAATAGTACTCTCCTTAGAGAGTAAGTATTTTATCCCTTCTTTAAATTCTCTGAATAAAGACTTTTCTACTCTTATTAAATCCCTTCCCATCTCTAAAATATCTTCTTTTTTAAATACCCCCTTAGGTTTGGTAACTATAAAAATTATAAACAGAGAGGAGAGGAAAAAGGTTATACTATCTATAATAAAACCTCCCTGGGCGCCCCACCTCTCCACAATTAACCCTCCTGCTCCAAATCCTAAGACAGCAGCTACATTGGCAGTAATAGAAACCAAAGAATTAGCCATAAAAATATCTTCTTCTCTTACCAAAGAAGGTATTATAGACATTTTTGCCGGAATAAAAAACCTTCCCACACAAAAAGTTAAAAATATAAGAAGGTATAAAGGAATAAAATTTTTAAGAAAAGGCACAAATAAAGCTAAGCTCAGGACGATTAAACCCCTTAATAAGTCGGAAATATACATACACTTACGCTTATCCCACCTATCTACATAGACTCCGGCTAAAGGATTTATTAAAAATACAGGTAATATAGTAAAGAACATAACCTTAGCCAATCCTAAAGGACTTACTCCTATCTTAGAATAGACTAATCCTACTAAGGCAATCTGGGTTAGCCTATCCCCAAATTGAGAGATAAGCTGAGCTAACCATAAAAAAAAGAAATTCCTGTTTTTTAAGACCTTAAAATATGCCTTTATCATTGTGAAGAAATTAGCCGGGAGAGGGATTTGAACCCTCAACCTGAGCATTACGAATGCCCTGCTCTACCCCTGAGCTATCCCGGCAATTAAAAATTTTAACAGATTTAAACTCCTTCCTCAATAAATATTTTGGTTTATAAATCAAATAGGCAGAAAAATGATTTTAAATAATGCCATAAGGTATTTTAAGTTAAGTAGAGAAATTACCAGGAAGGAGTAAAGATTATTAACTTTGTTTGACAAAGGAAGGCAAAATATAAGTTAACCCCAAACAATTTTTTATCCTTCCTCCTATTTTACAGGATAAATAATAAACAACTAATTATTATACAATAGTAACCAAAAAAGTTTAAACCCCTCTTCTTAATTAAAGAAGATAAGACCATTAAAGACAGATACCCACTTACCCCGGCTGCAATAAAACCTATTGTATATTCTAAAACCTCTATATTGCCTAAGCCAAAGGAAACATCCTTAAGCTTAAAGAAAAAAGACCCTAATATTAAGGGAATGCTGGCTAAAAAGGAAAATTTAAAAGCTGATTCCTTCTCTAATCTCCTAAATAAAAGAGTAGAAATAGTAATACCTGAACGGGAGATTCCCGGCATTATAGCTAAACTCTGAGTAAAGCCTAAAATTGAAGAATCTAAATAAGTAGGTCTGTATTTTTTAGCTGTATCTATCTTTTTACTGGCAAAAATTAAGATTAAGCCGTTAATAAATAAGGTAAGGCTAACTAATCTATAATTGGAAAAAAGTCTCTCAAAAAAGTCTTTTCCCAAAATCCCTATTATTCCGGTAATTAAAGTTACTATGAAAATTTTTTTCAGTAAATTAAAATCTTTTAAGAGCTTGATTATATCTTTGAAGAAGAAAATTATTAAAGAGAAAAGTGTTCCTAAATGAAGAGTTATATAGAATAACAAGTTAGCTTCAGCTGAAAGGAACTTATTAAAAATTACTAAGTGGGCAGAGCTGGAAACTGGCAAAAATTCAGTCAACCCCTGAATTACTCCCAAGATTATATATTTAATCATTATTTAAGAGTTAAAGCAGTTCCCGGGCCACATAATCAGCAAGAAGAAAACCTTTTTTAGTAAGCCTCAACCCACAAACTTGAGAATTCTTCTTCTTAAAAGCTACTAATTTTCTCCTTAACAGTTCTTCTAAGAAGGCTTTATCTTCTATTTCTAAGAAATCAAATCCTGTATCTTTCTTAAACTCTGCAAAGTCTATACCCTTTCTCCTTCTTATATTTAAAACAGCAGTTTCTTTGGCTCTCTCTAAAGGGTTTAAGTCTTCCTCTTCAATAAAAACCCCTTTCTCCGGCCTAACTTTAATTATATATTCACAGACATCATCAATATATTTCTTCCTTACCCCTTTAATATAGCTTACTGCTGAGGGCCCTAATCCTAAATAAGAAGAATTAGCCCAGTAAGAGAGGTTGTGTCTGCAGACATAGCCTCGTTTAGAAAAGTTAGATACCTCATACTGATAAAATCCTTTCTTCTCTAAAAAATCTAAAGCATACTTATACATCTCTGCTTCCTCTTCAGAATTTAAGGGAGTAAATTCTTTATCTTTAAGTTTAAGAAATAAGGGGGCGCCTTCCTCGTAACTAAGCGAGTATAAAGATATATGGGTTATAGGTAAGTCAACAGCTAATTTTAATTCTCTCTTCCAAAGCTTAAAATCTTTATTGGGAACTGCGTAGATTAAATCAATATTTATATTTTTAAATCCTATTTTCTGGGCTAACTCTATTGCCTTAACTGCCTGTTGAGAATTATGGGCTCTTTGTAAAAACCTTAATACTTTGTCTTCAAAAGATTGAACTCCTATGCTTAACCTGTTTACTCCTAAATCTAAAAGGAGCTTTAATTTTCTTTCAGTCAAACTCTCAGGATTTGCCTCTAAACTCACTTCCTGAGCAGGCTTTAAATCTAAACTTTTAAGAAGCCTCGCTAATAAATCCTCGGTTAAAACTGAAGGAGTGCCTCCTCCAATGTAAACAGTAGAGAAGAGATATTCTTTTTTGAAATACTCTATCTGACTTATTAAGACTTCAATATAACTTTGGGCTAAACTCTGACTATAGTCTACGCTGTAAAAATCGCAATAAGCACACTTCTTTCTGCAGAAAGGGATATGCAGGTAAAGAGGAATTTTTAAAAGGGGCATAATTCCAAAATTTACAGGGAACTTAGTTAAGAAGCTTTAGCCAGTTCAACTAATTTATAGATAAGTTCTCTTCCCAAGAGTTTACCTAAACTTCCTCTTTTAGCCTGCGATTCTCCAAAACTTTCAGTGTTATCTTTAAAGTTTTGGGCAAAAATTAAAAGAGGAACAGGGTCAGAGGTATGGGCTTTAACTTTACAGACTGTGGAATGGTCAGCAGTTGTACAAATTGCAAAATCTTCTTTGTTAATTTTAGACAAGAGGTTTCCAAAAAAATATTTATCTATTAATTCTATTATTTCTTTCTTTTTTAAGAAATTTCCGTCGTGGGCTGGTTCATCAGGCCCTTTTATATGGATATATAAACCATCAAAATCTTTTATTTTTTCTATGGCTAACTCTGCCCATAATTTATAATCTTTTGGCAAATCGCCGGAGGCAAGAGGCACATCTACTACTTCCATCCCTGATAATAAGGCTATGCCTTTTTCTACCGGCATCTGGACAAAACAACCAAAATTTAAACCGGTTGATTCTTTAATCGGCTTAAACTTAGGAAGGCAATCTCCAGCATCTCGAGAAAGGATAACGTTAGCTAAAAGTTTTCCTTCTTCTCTTCTTTTTTTGTTTATTCCCGAAGCTTCTAAGACTTCTCTGGACTTTTTAGTGAACTCATTAAGAAGTTGAGCTGATAATCTTGCCTTTTCATCTTCTGAAAAGCCCTCTATAGGCTCAGCCTCCTTCAAAAAAGGCTCAAAGCTCTCTAAAGCTACTCCAAACACCCCTTCTTTCTTGTAAGCAGGGTCAGTATTAGTGATATTTCCTGAGAGTTTCCCTTCTTTTTGAATAAGCAATACACCCCGATGACCAATAGTATTCTTAAATATAAACTCTGCTCCCTCTAACTTAACTTTATCATTAATCTCTTTAGCTAATTGGGTTGCTTCCTCGGTAGTTAAATTCCTTCCCACTCTTCTGTCTAAAATCTTCCAGGAACCTTCTTCACAGGTAGCAAAATTAACCCTTAAAGCCAAATCTCCATCTCTAACCTCCAAGCCTTCAGCAAAACACTCTAAAGGGCCTCTACCAGTATAGACTTCTTCTGCTGAATATCCCAAAAGAGAAATCACTGCTATATCTGATTCCGGAGCTACTCCTTCTCTTACCGGGTAAACTATACCCTGAGAGCCTTCCTTAGCTAAAGAATCCATAAAAGGAGTATCTGCTGACTCTAAAGGGGTTTTGCCTCCTAATTCCTCTAAAGGCAAATCTCCCAAGCCATCCAAAACAATATAAAAAATTTTCTTCATTCTGCTCCTTTCTTAACCTTCAGAAATTTTAAGATTAAACTATTTTAAGGGAAGGTAGAATTTTGTCAAGAATAGTCTGTAAACTAAAATTTTATTAACATTTAGAATATCCACAGGAAGCACAGCTAATGCAACCTTCCTGATATCTCAAAGAAGCCCCGCAATCAGGACAAACTCCTACGATGTTTACTTCTCTCAAAGAAACTAAGACTTCCTCTCTCCTTGTTAAAGAAGCAGACTTTTCATTTTTAGAAGGAACATCTATTTTAGTCAGACTATTCTGATCAGCCAGCCTCCTTTCTAAGACCTGAGCTATAGCATCAGCACAGGAGAATATTTTCTTGCCATTAGTCCAGGAAGGAGAAGGGCACCTTATACCTTTAAGTTGTTCAATGATAACCCTTAAGTCAATACCTCCTCTTAAAGCTAAAGATATGAGCCTTCCCACAGCCTCTAACTGAGAGGCAGCGCACCCTCCGGCTTTTCCCATCTGGGTAAATACTTCAAAGAAATTTCCTTCCTCATCTTGATTCAAAATAATATAAAGATTTCCACAGCCGGTGGTTATTTTAGTAGTAGTGCCTATTATTACTTCTGGCCGGGGTTTAGGAACTATCATAGCTTCTGGAGGGAGTTTTTCTTTGCTCTCTTTTTTCTTTTCCACCTTTAAAACTTGCTTCTTCCGAGAACCATCTCTATAGACAGTAACACCTTTACAACCTAACTTATAGGCTAAAATATAAGCTTGTCTCACCTCATCTTCGTCCGCAGAATTAGGAAGATTTATGGTTTTGGAGACTGCATTGTCAGTGTATTTCTGGAAGGCTGCCTGCATCTTTATATGCCAGGAAGGTTCAATATCTAAGGCAGTCCGGAAAATTTTTCTTACATCTTCAGGAACTTCTCTTATATCTCTTATTGAACCATTATTCTGAGCAATTCTCTCTAAGAGAGTAACTGAATAAAACCCTCTTCTTTTAGCTATTTCCTCAAAAGAAGGGTCAAGCTCTAAAAGCTTTTCACCCTCTAAAACATTTCGGGAATAAACCAAAGCAAATATTGGCTCAATCCCTGAAGAGCAAGGTCCAGCAATAATAGAAATAGTGCCAGTAGGAGCAATAGTAGTCAGGGTAGCATTTCTTAACAAAATCCCCTCTTTTTCCCACCTACTTCCTTTATAACCAGGGAAAGGGCCTTTATCCTTAGCTAACTCTTCTGATTTTTCTATAGCTTTCTCTTTTATAAAACCCATAATCTTCTCAGCTAAATTTAGGGCTGATTGAGAATCGTAGGGAATACCTAAATAACCTAACATTGTTGCCCAGCCCATAACTCCTAAACCAATCTTTCTGGTCCTTAAGGTATTTTCTCTTATCGCTTCTAAAGGGAATTTATTTATGTCGATAACATTATCTAAAAAATGTACTGCTAATTTAGTAGTCTTCTCTAATTTTGCCCAATCTATCTCATATTTTTCTCCAGTTTTTTTGAGCATACGGGAAAGATTTAGAGAACCTAAATTACAGGATTCATAAGGTAAAAGAGGCTGTTCCCCACAATCAAGAGATATAAATCCATTCGAAATAAAACTTAAGGTTTGAGGCTCAGTCAAATCATAAACAGGTTCTTTACCTGCAGGAATTATACTCACAACTTCTTCCTCAAAACAGTCTCGATAATAATCTTTACTGTAAAACTCAATTATCTTTTCAAAATGTTTCCCGCATAAAAAACCAATAGTATCTAAGAATCGCATAGCACTTTCTCTGGAAATTTCAAGTTCAAAACAAATGCCATCACTTTTGTAATTTCTATGTTCTCCTGAATTGGCCAGATAAGTAAAACATATTCTTTCCTCTCTACATCGATTATAAATTCGAGACTTTATGCCTAAATTCAGCAGAAGAATCTGGACTCCTTTAAGAAGTTTCTCAGATTTAGCAGTAAGTCTTATATATGAAGAATGGCCCTCTTTATAATTTACCGTTCCATCTGCGCTAAAAAGTCCCTGTAGAAATCCAATTACAGCCTCCTTAGGAGCTGTATAGATAGATTCAGGAACCTCCTTTTCCTCTGACCTCCAGGCTTTTATCCCCAGAGACTTAAAGAAGTCTACAAAGTATTTACTATGATAAGATAGGCGATAAATACCATTTTCTCTCAGAGCCTCTTTTATCTGGCGTCCATAAAAATTATTGATTATTGGCTTAAAATAATCAAGAATAGGTTTGTCTTCTCTGCCAAAAGTGAAACCTACCCGACAGTTCTTATCGCCCTCTCTTAACCATCCATCTCCCACAAGCCATCCCAAGACTTGCCCTAATTGGAGCGACCATTTTTGAGGCAGATTCAATCTATAAAGACGACGATTCTGACCTTCTTGCCTATTCTGAACTTTAAAGGGAAGATTATAATCCTGGTTAAATGCTCCTTCTTTTGCCTGAATATATACCTTATCTCCTTCCTTTAAATCCTTAACTTTTATCCAACCTTTAGGTGTCAACAATCTGTGGTCCAGTGTAGCCTTTAATTCAAAACCTGACTTGGTAATTATCTTAAATACGGGCTTGATTCCTGTGCAGAAAACTTTAGTTATTCTATGAAGACTTATACCCAATTTTACTGTAGTACAAGTATTGCCTTCATTATAATTCCTAAGTTGGTGCAGAACTCTATTGTCGGTACAAATAGAAATACCTCCCTCACCATAATCCCTATAGAGTTTTCCCATCCTTATCAACCCTTTCTCGGTGGAAATAAGGGTATCTGCTGTAACACAAGGATTGGTACTTTCAATTTCTCCTAAATGAGGAGTAGGGTTATCTCGATTAATCCTGTCAATAAATATCACCCCTGGTTCACCATTTTTATGCGCACAATTTACTATTAAATCAAAAACTTCTTTAGCATTTAACCTTCCCCTTACTTCCTTACTATGGGGGTCTATTAAATTGTAATCTTCCTCTTTAAAAACTTTTTCCATAAATTCATCGGTCACCGCAATTGAAATATTAAAATTACTGATTTCTCCTTCCTGCTCTTTACACTTTACAAATTCTAAGATGTCAGGGTGGTCTACCCTTAATATCCCCATATTAGCACCCCGGCGTCTGCCACCCTGCTTTACTGCCTGAGTGGCTGAATCAAAAACTTTCATAAAAGAAATAGGGCCCGAAGCTACTCCTCCTGTGCTTTTAACCACACTATTTTTAGGCCGTAAGCGAGAAAAAGAAAAACCTGTTCCCCCTCCTGTTTTATGAATTAAGGCAGTAGCTTTCAAGGCATCAAATATTCCTTCCATAGAATCCTCAATAGGCAAGACAAAACAAGCAGAAAGTTGACCTAATTCTAATCCCGCATTCATCAAGGTAGGAGAATTGGGCATAAATTCTAAATTAGCCATCATTTCATAAAAACAAGAAGACAACTTCTTAATATAAGCGGCATCTTTTTTATAAAGTTCTTCAGCCCTGGCTACTGCTTTAGCAACTCTTAAAAATAACTCTTCAGGAGTTTCAATAACCTCTCCTTTATTATTTTTTCTCAAGTATCTTTTTTTAAGAACCACTAAAGCATTCTCCGATAATTTTAACTCCATTACTCCTCCTTCCTTTAAAAAGAAAAAATAATAACCCCTTTTTCAAGAATTGAGTATCTATCTAAAAATTAACCTGGTAGGCAAATCTAAAATTATTCTTTAGAGAATATTAACATCTTTGAAGAGAGCTGTCAAGAAAATTATACAATATATAGTATAATTTAACTAAAAATACTCAACAAATTGGGTAACCCCACACCGCGGCTTAACCCTGCTCTTTCCTTGAAAAAACGATGAACGAAACCGACGTGTAAAATAACCAATAACTTTTCAATTTTCAATGAATTTTCAATTTTCAATAAAT
>Ga0180301_10000620_pt1 | contig 27283 bp, 30 predicted proteins | sample GuaBasSediGuay16_FD_121797 | JGI IMG/M metagenome (GOLD analysis project Ga0180301, IMG submission 121797) | Subseafloor sediment microbial communities from Guaymas Basin, Gulf of California, Mexico - Guay16, Core 4569-2, 12-15 cm | ecosystem: Environmental > Aquatic > Marine > Hydrothermal... | reverse complement strand
CGTTAAGACTTACGTGTTGTGTAAAGAATGTAACGCTCCAGACACGGAGTTTGTAAGGGAGGAAAGGGTTTTGATGGTTCGCTGTTTGGCTTGTGGAGCGAAGCATCCTGTGAAGGGGGTTTAATTTTATTCACTAAATTTAAAAACCAAGAGTTGCTGTTGATGGTATGAACATCGAAAAGTTACACAACGAACTGAGCAAAGATTTGACAAAAATAAAGGAATTAAAACCAATGATACACCACATAACAAACTATGTGGCTATGAACGACTCTGCAAACATCACAATAGCCATTGGTGCATCACCAATCATGAGCTTTGCCCATGGCGAAATGGAGGAGTTGGTTTCAGTAGCTTCAACACTACTCATCAACATCGGAACCTTAGATGAGTACATAATCCAAGCGATGATGTTGGCATTAAACACAGCAAAGAAAAACAATGTGCCCATTTTATTCGACCCTGTTGGCTCTGGAGCAACAAAATTGAGGACAACAACTGCTACAACAATTGTCAATGAGGGAGTTGATGTTGTTAAAGGTAATCAAGGAGAGATTTTGAGCTTGTTGGGTAAGGAAGGGGTTGTCAAAGGTGTGGACTCCAAAGCTGAAATAGATGCTGAAGTTGTTAGAGAAGTTTCGCAAAAAGTAAAGTCTGTTGTTGTCGCTACTGGCAAAAAAGATTTTGTTACGAATGGAAAGAAGGTTTATGTTATGGCTAATGGAACAGACATGCTCGGAAAAATTACTGCAAGTGGTTGCATGCTTGGCAGTGTTATTGCAAGTTTTATGGCTGTTCAAAAAGATTATTTAATTGCAGCAATTGAGGGTTTAGCTTGTTACAATATCGCAGGAGAGTTGGCTGCCGAGAAAAGTGAAGGTAGCGGTAGTTTCAGACAAAATCTAATTGATGAAATCTTTAACATTACTGCTGAAAAAGTTGTAGATAGAATAAAGCTGGAGGAGATTCCATGAATCTCAAAAGTATCGAAGACTATTTAGATGTCTATTTTATAACCGATGCTGGATTTGGCTACACGCACGAGGAGATTGCAGAAATGGCGTTGAAAGCGGGAGTTGAGATAATTCAGTTCAGGGAGAAAAAGATGAGTACAAAAAAGATGTATGAGGTGGGGAAAAAACTCAGGAAACTAACCAGAGACTACGACGCATTACTGTTTGTTAACGACAGAATCGATGTTGCTTTAGCAATTGATGCTGACGGCGTGCATGTTGGACAGGATGATATGCCTGCTGAAATAACACGGGAAATATTTTCCGGCTACATCGGCGTTTCTGCAAGGAGTGTAGAGGAGGCGAAAAAAGACGAGAAGTATGCAGATTACTTGGGTGTTGGTCCAGTTTTTCCAACGAGAACGAAGGAGGATGCTGGAGACGCAATTGGTGTTGAAACATTAAAAACGATAGTAGAGCAAGTAAGTGTGCCTGTGGTGGCTATCGGTTCAATCAACAAACAGAATGCCATTGAAGTTTTAAAGGTTGGAGTAGACGGAATAGCAGTAATCTCTGCAATTGCTGGAGCAGAGAATCCAGAAGAGGAGGCTAGGGAACTTTTGAAAATAGTTAGAAGTTTTAAGAGTAAAGCTAAGAGTTAAATTTAATCAATCATCTCAATCTCTCTATTTATCTGTTCATCTAACTCCAAGAGAGTTTTCAATAAAACAAAGTACAACTCCAAAATTTCCTCTTTCTCCCACTTTGTTATGTTCTTCTTTATGACCTCATCTATTTTAGACTGTATCTTCCCCATTCTGTGTACAATGTACATCAAATCCTCTACACTCTGGCTAAACTTGTATTCCTCCCCCCTCCTTATCTCAAAAACCCAAACCCTCTTTAAAATTTCTGAAATAGTTTTGTAGTCTATCTGTAAAAATTCTTTCCTTGTTCTAAACATCTCACCAATTTCGTTTTCATTTGGCAATACCACATCGTTTATCAAAGCCGACAATTCCACCAATCGGGTGAAAGTCAGGTAAAAGAGGGGGTTAAATATGTTTCCTGTTTTCTTTAAATTTTTGGCTCTTTTAACAAAGTCTTCATCGAATATCTCCTTTATCTCTTCTTCAAACTTCTCAAGTTCCATGTTCTTCCACCATCTTTAAGACTTTGAAAATTTCTTCCTTCTTGCGTTTAAACTCCTCCTTCATGTTTCTTAATACTTCATAGTGCTCAACCATCCATTTCAACTCCAACCTGTCACCTTTTTCAAGAACGTTTAATTTTAAATCCAGCTTTGAACCACAAATTGGACACAAAATCCCGTTATCTATTCTGAACACTGAGTTAAGACAAACAGGACATTGATCTTCAAGCACGATTCTTTTCCTATTTTTAATAGCCTCTATAACAATTTCCAGTTTTTTCATGCTTTCTTTCTCAATTAAAATTTCACCGGGCAATGCGGCATTTATTTCAGCATTAACCAGCAAATTCAAACCTAAAACCTTAGTCAGTATTATGTGGGTTGCAGATGCCCACCCTTTAAGCTCTTTAAAGCCGTAAGGAGTTATGATGGCAGCATATTTTTTTGAAAATTCTTTAAGATACGGAATTGCCATGAATTGTCTATCAACTAACGCCTTCATTTTTCCAGTCGCATCCAACCAGTAAACGGGTGAGCAAATTAAAATTACGTCATTCCCTTTGATTCTCTCATAAACCAAGCCTACATCATCCTCAATTTTGCATTCTTCACCATACAAACATGCGTAACAGGCTTTACATGGTTCAATGTTCAGCTTTGTAAGATTAAGTATCTCCAGTTCAGCATCAAGCTGTTTAGCTATGTACGTTGCGGCAATCACACTATTGCCCTTCTTTCTACCACTTGCAGTTATAGCCAAAATTTTCATTGTGAGATGTTTTGTAATGTACTTTTAAAGTTTGTTGTAATTGTTCTTGCCCACTGCAAACCATAAATTTCATATAGTCTAAAATGAACAATTAATAAAGCTGAGGTTAAGCCAGGGTGGCAGAGGGGCTATGCGGCGGACTGCAGATCCGCTTTACCCCGGTTCGAATCCGGGCCCTGGCTTAAAGGAAAAGGTGTAGAGCCAGCTTCAAATTCTCTTTATTATTTCCTTCACTTTTTGGTAGGATAAGATTGTTATGGTTTTTATTCGTTAGCAAAATTAAAAATTTGGTAGAATTACTTAATGTCGCCCTAAAGATATCCAATACATGTTTTGCAACGTTTCTGAACGATACTACAACTTCTTCCCTGCTAATGTTATAGGCTGCCTGAAGTATAGCATCGGCAGCAATAGCATCTCTCTTCCCCAATCTACTCAAGACATGACTGATTGCAAGTCCGTAAAGCTTACCAGCAACGAAGGAGGAACTTATTTTCTGTTAGATTTAGCAATTCCAACTGTGCTAAAAAAAATTTAAGAAAATCTATAACGAAAGTGTTAAAAAATGTTAAAAGAAATGACAATTATGCTAAAAGATGTGATAGGTAAAGTCCAAAAATATTCAATGGCACAAGGTAGAAATGTAAAGGCAAATTACCCTCCGGTCGATCCGAACTCCATCTCTGAGTTGGCTCGATCTGTTGAGAAGTTCGTTGTCCTCGCAACTGCTGTCGAATTAAACCTCTTCAATAAATTCAAGAAACCTAAAAGCGCTGAGGAAGTTGCTAAGGAATTGAGACTCGACGAGAGAATAACCAAGAAGGTGTGTAACGCCTTAGTCGCTTCTGGCTTTTTGAAAGAGGTTGATGGAAGGTATACTTTGACTAAGATATCGAAAATATTTCTCCTGAGCGAATCGCCATATTATCAGGGAAACCTGATAAAGCTGTACATGAAGACGAGGGAGGAAAGATGGAACAAGCTCAGAGAAGCTATGAAAAGTGGTTCCTTGGGTTTCCAGAGAAACCATTCGGTCTTCGATGAGAGCTTTATACTTGCAATGGCTGAGGCAGCAGTGAGATGGGATTTACCGAGGACTGTGGAGGCCCTCAGAGAGTTATCTGAATTCAAAAAAGCCAAGAAATTCCTTGATTTGGGAGGGGGACACGGACTATATGCCTTAGCCTTCAAAGAAGCCAATCCTGAGCTCAACGTTTACCTTTTTGATTTACCACAGGTAATAGAAGTTGCAAGGAAATTTGTGAGGGATAAAGTTAAGCTGATAGCTGGAGATTTCACGAAGGATGATTTAGGATCAGGTTACGACATAATCTTTGCATCGGACATTTTCTACAGACCTCACGAGGAACTAATTCGAATTCTTCAAAAAGTCCATGCATCTCTAAGCGATGGAGGTTTGCTGATAGCAAAACACTGGCATATTGACGATCTAAGAGAAGATGCAATTGCAGTTTTCTTTGATCTTATGTTCTCAATATTTGATGAGGTAGACAGAGTTTACTCCACGCCAGAGTTCTGCGATGTTCTCGAATCCTGTAGCTTTTCGGTGGTTGACATCATAGATGTTGGCAAATCTTACAGCCCATCCAAGATTGTAATTGCTAAAAAAATCGTAGGAGGTGTTGTATGAAGGTCGTGAGGTTTGGGAACGTGGAGGAGTTCAGCACACCAGAAGGCATCATGAGTCCGCTGTTCGTCTCTGAAAAAATTGCATTGATACATTTAAAGATTCCTTCGGGTTTGAGGGTTAAACCCCATTCTCATTCGAGGGATGGGATGATTGTTCTTACAAAGGGAAGGGTTAAACTGAACGATGTCGAACTGGGAGCTTACGATTTAGCATACATTCCAGCGAATTTTGAGGTTGGACTGAAATGCAAGGAAGAGACAGAGGCTATTTTGATCTCAATCGAGCCAGAATATAGGAGCTTAGAGGAGCTGAAGTCGATTCTTAGGAGGTTTGGGTGAATATGAGAAGACTCGTAGCGCTTATATTGATTGTAATGTTTATTGCTGGATGCATTGGAGGGAAAGTTAAGACCGAAAAGACTGGATACGTTGAAATAAAGGACATGGCTGGCAGAACTGTCAGGATACCAGAAAAGGTTGAGAGAGTAGCTACGTTGCTTCCATCAAACCTTAGAATAATCGTAATGCTCAACGCAACGGATAGGGTAGTTGGTATAAGCAACTACTTCGACAGATATGAAAACAAGCTTGAGAATGCTCTTGCATATCCAGAGCTGCTAAAAGCTGAGAGAATTGGCTCTGTCAGAGAACCGGACATGGAAAAGATCGCTGAAATCAAGCCAGATGTGATTTTTATAGAGTCCTCCTACGCTCAAATTGCCGATACGATAGAGAAGAATACCGGAGTTCCTGTAGTCTGCATAAACACATCTATTTATTCTGGGAAGCTTGACGACTTCTACAAGACAATCAGATTTGTTGCGAAAATTCTTGGAAAGGAGGATAGAGGTGAAAAAGTAATTGCCTACATAGACGCCAAGGTTAAAAACGTTACGAAAAGAATCGAGGACATTCCGAAAGAAGAAAGACCGAAAGTCTTCCTCTCAAATTGGGCATACAGACACGGAATTGGATGGACTGTAAAGAACTACGCCCCCGTAAATCTGATAGCAAATAACGTGGCGGAGGATATTCCAGTTCATTATATGGAAGTTACGAAAGAGCAGATAATAGAATGGAATCCCGATGTAATCTTTATACATGGTTACAAAGGAAAATCGGCTGTTGATGAAATACTGAGCGATCCAGCACTCAAACAGGTAAAAGTTGTGAAAGAAGGGAAAGTTTATGGTTTATTTGGACCATACATAGGCTACGATCCAAAAACGATGATAGTCGATCTGTACTGGGCTGCAAAAGTTCTCTATCCCGGAAAATTCAAAGACGTGGATGTGATGAAGAAGGGAGAGAAAGTATTTGAGTTCTTCTACGGAAATAAGGGTGCAAAAGTCTTCCATAAGGTCATCGAAAACAGGAGGTCGTATCTATCGCAGGAACTGACGCCCCAGTAAACGTTTACAGGAGTTTTATTAAAAAGAGAGCGATTTTCATTGTTTTCTCGTTAGTTATCCTCATATTTATCTCAATGTACTCTCTACTTGTCGGATCTTCGCGACTTGACTGCAGAACTGTTGTAGAAGCTTTGATTGGAAAAGGAGCTGAGAAAGCTCAAGCTATCATCTGGAATATAAGATTGCCGAGAGTTCTAATGGCTACAGTGGCTGGGGCTGGATTGGCTTTATCCGGGCTTATAACTCAAACAGTATTGAGGAATCCTCTTGCATCTCCATTCACTCTTGGAATTTCGTCTGCTGCAGCTTTTGGTGCGGCATTAGCGATAGTTAGTGGAGTTTGTGGCGTTACACTCAAAACAGCCCTCGGCGGATTTCAGATCACCAATTTTTACGTGGTGATTATCAGCGCATTCGTATTTTCACTCATTGCAACGTTTGCAATTCTTACTATTTCCAAACTAAAAGGTATGTCGCCAGCCGTTACTGTTTTAGCAGGTCTTGCAATCCTATTTCTTTTTTCAGCCGCCACATCACTCATTCAATATTTCGGGACGATTGAGCAGGTTGCTGCAATAATATTCTGGTTGTTTGGGAGTCTATCAAAGACAACTTGGATTAGCCTTGAAGTTATGAGTTTTGTGTTTTTCATCTGCCTTTTTGCATCTTACAGATGTTGCTGGAAGCTCAATGCCCTTTACTTAGGTGATGAGATTGCGAAGAGCTTGGGTGTTGATGCTAAGAGGTTGAGATTGGTGGGAATGATTACGGCATCGCTCTTAACGGCTACAGCTGTCTCATTCCTTGGAGTTATCAGCTTTGTTTGCTTAGTCTCCCCGCACATAGCAAGGCTTGTTTTGGGCAGCGATCATAGATATCTGATTCCCTCATCGTGTTTGGTTGGAGCGTGCTTATTGCTGACGGCAGATACAGCTTCAAGAACTATGTTTCTCCCTTTAACACTGCCAGTTGGGATACTTACATCCTTCTTTGGTGTTCCCCTTTTCCTGTATCTCATTGTAAAGAGAGGTGAAAACGTGTGGTGGTAGCAGTTGATAGCGTTTCGTTCAGCTATAGAGAATTGAAAGTGCTGAAGGATGTAACAATGAACACAAAAAAGGGAGAGATTCTCTGCTTACTCGGTCCAAACGGATCAGGAAAGTCCACGCCTCTCAAGTGCATACTTGGTGTGCTAAAACCACAGAAGGGAAGAATAATGATAAATGGAGGTGAAATTTCCAGCTTTAATCAACTTGAGCTGGCAAAATTGATAGGCTATGTCCCTCAGATGGTCGAGCAGACATTTCCGCTTACGGTTTTTGAGACGATCCTAATCGGTCGCCTGCCTCACTTAGGCTGGACACCAAAGCAATCTGACGTTGAAGCCGTTAGATATGCAATGAGGTTGTTGGGCATAGAGAACTTGGCTTGGAAAAACTTAAGTGAGCTGAGCAGGGGTCAGAGGCAAAAGGCTCTTTTGGCTATGGCTTTGGCTAAAGAACCTTCGATACTCCTTTTAGATGAGCCAACGAGCAATCTCGACTTGAACAGCCAGCTTGAGGTGATGGATGTGATAAGAGATATAGTAAAAGATGGCAAAACGGCGATTGTAGCTCTGCACGATCTGAATCTTGCTTTGAGATATGCGGATAGAGTTGTGGTTATGAAGAATGGAAGAGTTATTGCCGATGGCAAACCTGCTGAAGTGTTAAAGGAGGATATCATAGAGAGAGTTTATGGCGTAAAAGCGATTGTTAAAAATGAGTGCGAGCTGAGATATGTGGTTCCGTTGGGGAGGTGTGAAAATGATTGATGCAGAGATGAAAGAGGTTTTGAGTAGAAACATCTGCTATTTTGCAACTTCGACCAAGGATGGAAAGCCGAATGTTATTCCAGTGGGCTTAGTTGAGCCAATAGACGATTCACGTATCCTTCTTGTGGATGTAAAAATGAACAAGACGAGGAAAAAATCTTGAAGAAAATGATGCGGTAGCTCTTGCTGTAACAGACTTTGAAAAGCTTAGAGCTTACCAGTTTAAAGGCAGGGCAAAAGTTGTGACGGAAGGTGAGCTGTTCGAGAGAGCGATAAAGATTCTCGAAAAGAGAATGGAAATTCGGAAAGAAAGATTAAAGAGGAAGATTGAAAGAGAAGATAATCCAGAAATACAAAAGAAACTTAAAGAGATAGTGGAAAGGAAAATGAAACCAAAAGCTGCAATCATTATTGAAGTTGAAGAAGTTTATCCGTGCATGTAAGTTCTACTCCTCAAACTTTGCTTGCATAAGAGAGTGTTTGGCGAATGCAATTACAGTGAAAACAGAAACGTTAGCGGAGTCTAGGGAATGTTCGGTTTAGGAGCAAAATCCTTCATAATGCTAAATCATTAAACAATCACCTATCCCAAAACTTTCTCGTTCTTATATATCTCTTCTCAGCCTCAAGTAATTCAGCGAAGAAGGATTCTTCGTTGGGATAGTATCTTGACAAAATCCTTGCGGCACTTTCAACACCAACACCATATGTATTCATCGCATAGACTGCATTCATTCCATAGCTCATAACCAAATTGGCAATTTTATAAAGCTCCTTTTTGTCAATGTCCTCCACATTCCTGCGAGCATTTATACATGCAACGAATTTAGATTTGCATTTCGCGCATTGCAATCTAACGTATTTAACCTTGCCCCTAAAGGTAGCATTACAGTTTAAACAGTGCATAATACAATCCTCATTTTCCAATCGCCTTTTAAATGCGCTTAGTATTGCTGCCGTTGGCTTTGATGGCATCAATAAATCGAAGGTGTGTTCTCTTGAAGCTAAAGAGATTGGAGATAAAGAGTTGTAGCATGAAATTGTAAATTCATCCAAACCTTCTACAATCTTCTTAAGCCTTTCAACGTCCATCTTCTCTAAGAAAATCTCCCTCACAGCCTCTTTGTATATTGGCGTATCTTTCAACTTCAAAACGAGCTTCCTAAGATTGATCCTGTTTATTTCATCATCCTTCGCCAACAACCCGAACTTTCTTGCGGCATTGACGACTCTCCACTGTAATAACTTTGTATCAATTAAAGCCCTCTCAGCAAGCCATTCAATGGAATCTGCGTCCAACTGTCTTACTATTTCCTCAACCTCCTTGCTGTTTGCAGGCTGAAGCTTTATTCTGTATGGATCTATTTCCAACCCAATGTTTCTACCCTTTCTTGCCGATAAAAGCAAAGCAACAACCCTTCCAAGAGCTTCATTGACTTTATGCCCAAAACAGGCATTTATTACCGTAATGCCATTGGCGGACTCAATCGTTATGTGTGAGTGAGATGGAATCGAAAATCCCTTGTCCAATTGCCTTTCGATAACTCTAACAACTTCCTTGCAAGCCTCTTCATTTGTGTTGAATTCGCTCATAAGGGCTTTTATTGCATTGATGTCATTACCCCTCCTCAAAAAGCTTGCAATGTACATTCTCAACATTCCAACATCTTGGGCAACTTCGAAGGGTACAGGTATCTCTTCACCAACCCAAGAGGGTATCTCCCCCTCTCTGCTCACAGGCTCAACTTTAACAACGTCATCAACTGAAACAACTCTCCAAAGTTCACCCTTAATTGTGAATACCTCACCGCTAAAAGTTGAGAGGAAACTCTCATCCAATACTCCGATAACCTTGTTTGTGGTTATGTCAACAACCTTGTAGTTTTTCTCATCGGGAATCATTGATATGTTGTCGTAGAAATACCGTCTTGTCATCCTTTTTGCAAAAATTTTGCTCCCATCAAATCCCACTACATTTGCCTCGTTTAGAAATTCACAGATTTCAACAAACCTGTCAAAACTTAGCATTCTGAATGGATAAGCTCTTTTTACAATCCCGTAAACCTTCTCGGCATCAATTCTACCATATTCCAAAGCCATTGCAGAGATTTGGTTTGCTAAGGTATCTAAACTCAAAAAGTGCATGTCAATTTCTTCAATTTTACCTTCTTTAGCCCTCTTAGCCATAATCCACGATTCCAAAATTTCATCAAAACTATCAGCAACAATGAAACCTTTAGATATTCTGCCAAACTTATGTCCACTTCTGCCCACTCTCTGAATTAGCCTTGCAACCTCTCTTGGGCTGTTGTACTGAATGACTACGTCCACATGCCCTATGTCAATGCCCAACTCCATTGATGATGTGCAAATCAAGGCTTTCAGGTCTCCATTAACAAATTTATTTTCACTCTCAATTCTTGCATCTCTCGATAAGCTTCCGTGGTGAACATCAACGTCCACAATTCTTTTTAGCTTTAATCCCAAAGCTTCTGCTGTTTGTCTCGTATTTACGAAAATTAATGCAGAATTGTGCTCTTCCACTATCTCCTTTATTTTCCTTAACTCTGATGCAACTTCGACGTCAACAAAAAGTTCTTGGGCTAGTCTTTCATCCTCCTTTTTTAACTTGGGCTTGATAACCTTAAAATCGTACTCCTTCTTATCGTAACTTTCAATAACCTCAACGTTTTTTCCTAAGAACCTTGCAACTTTCTTTTTGTTCTTAATTGTGGCAGATAAACCAATTATTTGGAAATCCGTTATCTTTCTCAATCTCTCCAATGCGACGCTTAATTGTGCACCCCTTTCCGTGTCAGCAAGCTCATGAACCTCATCTACAACAACAAACTTTACGTTTTTCAACGCTTTTTTCAACTTCTTACCCAAAAATAAAATTTGAAAAGTCTCAGGTGTTGTGACGAGAATTTGAGGTGGTTTTGCCGATTGTTTTCTTCTTTCGGCATTAGTTGTGTCACCATGCCTCACCGCAATTGTTAACCCCAATTTTTTGGCTATCTTCTCCAACCTCCTTAACATGTCCCTATTTAACGCCCTAAGCGGTGTTATGTAGAGAAGCGCAATGCCTTCATAATTGTTTAACAGTATCTTCTGTAAAATTGGAATTATCGCTGCTTCGGTTTTTCCAGATCCCGTTGGAGCGATTATCAGCAGATTCTTACCTTTAAGGATTTTTTCAGCAGCTAACACTTGCATCTCATTCAGTTCTTCAATTCCGGTTTCCTGCAGAACATTTAGTATTACTTTCGATATCATCGTAGATTGTTGATTCTGTATTTTAGCTTAAATCAATTTTGGTGTTTAAACAGTTCATTAGTTTAAACAAAATGCTAAATTAGACTTGCTTCAATAGAAGAGATGATATCCTCTAAGTCTGTTTTTTATAATGCCTACAACTTTTTCCGGTTTCTCAGCAGTATAGGCGTATCCAATCCATCCCCTTTCAACTATCCTTCTCCTTATCAACCCCTCCTTCAACAACTTCTGTAATCTTATTCTCACAATTCTTGTTGATAATTTAAGCTCCGCAGCAATCTCACTTACTGTCATCTCACCTTTTTCCAGTAAAATGCGATAAATCTTCACTTCTGACGGATTGAATATTAATGGTTTCAACAGTTCGTTGATCTTCTCAAGCATCCGACCACCCAAAACTTTTTTATTACCTTTGAAATTCATATTTCATACAGTATTAATAAATTTTTCTAAGGTGAGAGCATGAAGATTGACGGAATGATTGGTTTGTTTACTAAGATTATAAACAATCCTCTATCAAAGGTTGTACTAAAGAATACACTATCAAAAGAAAATGGTGAGGTGAAATTGGAGAGATGGCTTAAGGCCTATGCAGAGGGTGAAGAAATTAAATCCATAGAATTCAATGCGATTAAAAAGATTATAAAAGCTGGGCTGAAAGCTTTTGGAGGGGATGAAGAAGAGCTTAAAGAAAGGTTAAGGGATGCTTACTGGAGGAAGGGTTTTATCAGCGTTATCAGAGGTTTGGTTTACTTTGGTGTAAGAAAGCCCTTTGTAGCTGGTAGCCCTTTCCTTGTAGTTTGGGATTTGACTTATTCATGTAACTTAAAGTGCAAACATTGCTATGCAACAGCAGGAAAACCTTGGAGAGATGAATTGAACTCTCAAGAAGCGTTAAAGGCCTTGGACGTCTTGGCTGATGCTGGGGTGACGGCAATAGCATTCAGTGGTGGAGAGCCTTTAATGAGAAGAGATTTCTTTAAAATAGCATCAAAAGCAAATGAATATGGAATATTCGTTTCTATTGCAACAAATGGGACACTACTAACAAAAGAGAACGTTAAAAGGCTTAAGGAGTGTGGTGTGGGTTTTGTTCAGGTAAGCTTAGATGGTGATAAAGAGCATCATGAAATGTTTAGGGGAGTTGAGGGAGTATTTGAGAGGGTTGTGGATGGAATTAAAAATACAATAAATGAAGGCATAATGACATGCATATCAACAACGGCAACTAAATTGAATTACAATGCTGTTTTTAAGGCGATGGATTTGGCTGAGGAATTGGGTGTTGAATGGTTCATGCTCTTTAACTACATCCCGACTGGTAGAGGAGGATTTGAGATTGATTTGAGTGCTGAAGAGAGGGAGATTTTGCTCAAAGAGTTGTGGAGAAGGCTAAACTCCACATCTGTGAACTTCATGTCGACTGCCCCATACTATGCAAGAATCGCTGTTCAACAGAAGAGTGATGTGATGCCTACACATTTTTACAATGCAAATTTGAATGGGATGTATTTGGCAGAATTCATAGGTGGGTGTGGAGCAGGGAGATTTTATATTGCGATGAAGGCAAATGGTGACATTCAACCATGTGTATTCTTTCCATTAAAACTTGCCAACGTAAAGGAGTTTAGCAATGGCAATGATTTCCTCGAATTTTGGAAAAGCAATAAGATTTTGAATGAGCTGAGAGATAAAGATTCCATTGAGGTTTGCGGAGAGTGCAAGTACAAATACGTTTGTGGAGGTTGTAGGGCGAGAGCTTACGCCTATTTTAAGGACTACAAAAAACCCGATGTGGGTTGTTTAATTGCCAAGAGGATGTTACGTAGGGTTTAAAACTATTGAAATTTTTTGAATGCAGTTCTCTGTTATCTTCAAAGGTCACATGGAATTGATAAGTTAAAGGTGTATAAAATAAACTATAACAATACTAGTAGTTAAGTTCATTATTCAATATTTAAGAAGGAATTAAAGCTCAATTTCCTTTTCAATCCCACCAATTTCTTTAATCTCCTCAACAAATCTGTTAAAATCTTCAGCTATCTCGTTTGCCTCACCAGCAGAGTGCCATACGCATCTTAACCTTCTTGGATTTATTCCAGCCATTTCCAAAGCCTTCTGCAAATTTTTAACCCTTTCTTCAGCCTTGTAGTTCCCAAATTTGAAGTGGCATTCTCCAAGCCTACAACCAGCAATAATAACTCCATCCACACCTCTCTTGAAAGCTCTAATAATCCAATCTGGATCAACTCTTCCAGTACACAAAACCCTTATAATTCTCACATTTGGATCGTATTGAGCTTTTATTGTTCCAGCTAAATCTGCTGCACCATAGCTACAATACCAGCATGCAAATGCTAATATTAATGGAGAGATCTTCTTTTCCTCAGTCAAAGCATCGATTTCAGCTTTAATCTGTTCATCTGTAAAGAAACCCATGTCTATTGCATCAGCCGGACAAGCTGCAACGCATATTCCACACATAACGCATGCATTCGCATCTATTCTCGCTTTTTTACCCTCCATAAACACAGCATTGAAGTTACAAACCTTCATGCATAACCCGCATCCCAAACATTTTTCCTCATCAACGTACGCATTGTAGGGATCGAATTCTGCTCTACCAGTAACAATCAACTGCAAAGCCTTGGCAGCAGCTAAACCAGCAGATGCAACACAGTCTTGGATATCCTTTGGACCACTTGCCGTTCCAGCCAGAAATATGCCTTTAACATCCGTTTCAGCAGGTCTGAGTTTTGGATGGGCTACCTCATAAAAACCATCTTCGCCAAACGTTATTCCAAGTTTTGTTGCCAAAGAAATGTTCCCCTCCAAGCCTATGGAAAGGACAACTAAATCAAATTCCTCCTCTCTAACCTCACATTCCAATGTGCTTTCATAACTCAAAATCAAGTTCTCATTTTCGGTTTCAATTATCTCTCCAACCCTACCTCTAATGAACCTGATATTTTTCTCCTGTGCTCTCTTGTAAAACTCCTCATACATCCTTCCAAAAGCCCTGATGTCAATGTAAAATATTGTGACATCAATATCGGGATATCTCTCCTTAATTATGTAAGCATTTTTCAAAGAAACCATGCAACAAACCCTACTACAATACTTGTTTGTGTTTTCATCCCTACTCCCAACACACTGTATGAATGCAACTCTCTTTGGCTTTTGTGAGTCTGAAGGTCTTAAAAGCCTCCCAAAGGTTGGACCACTGGCAGACAATATCCTTTCAAGCTCAAGTGTTGTTATGACGTTTTTGTAAACTCCGTAGCCGTACTCAGGCTTCCTCCTTGCATCAAATGCTTTATAACCTGTAGCAACGATGATAGCTCCAACTTTAATTTCAATCTTCTCCTCCTTCTGATTGAAATCGATTGCCTCAGGTTCACAAGCTTTTTCGCAAAGTCTGCAACCTATGCAATGTTCCCAGTCTATAGCCGCATACAAGGGAGTTGATTGTGGAATTGGTAAATAAATTGCCTTTCTTATTCCTATTGTGTAATCAAACTCGTTTGGAATTTCCACTGGGCAGACTGCTGAGCAATCATCAATACAGCCTTTACATTTTGAAACATCAACGTATCTCGGATGTTTGATTATCTTAACCCTAAAATTTCCAATGTAACCACTAACATCTTCTATTTCCGCATTCGTAATTACTTCTATGTTCTCATGATTCCAAGCCTCACTCATTTTTGGAGCTAAAATGCATATCGAGCAATCGTTTGTTGGGAAGACTTCATTCAGAGTTGCCATATGCCCTCCAATGGTTGGTGTTTTTTCAACCAAGTAAACTTTAATTCCTGCATCAGCCAAGTTTAAAGCTGCCTCAATTCCTGCAACACCACCGCCAATAACTAAAACAGATTGTTCTACTTTTGCCCTTCTCCTTTCAAGTGGTGTAAGCAATCTTGCCTTTGCAACAGCCATTCTTATCAAATCTTTGGCTTTAATTGTTGCTGCTTTTGGTTTAGCCTGGTGTACCCACGAGCACTGCTCTCTAATATTTGCCATCGTAACGAGATAAGGATTTAAGCCAGCCCTAATCGCTACTCTCCTAAAAGTTGGCTCGTGCAGCTTTGGACTGCAAGCAGCAACAACTATTCTATCAAGTTTATGCTCTTTAATAGCGTTTATTATGTCATCCTGTCCAGATTCAGAACAAGCATATTTTAAATCTGTTGCAAAAACAACATCTTTAAGGCTTTTAGCGTAATTAACGATTTCTTCAATTTCAACAACTCTGGCAATGTTCAAACCGCAGTGACAAATGAAGACACCAATCCTTACCATTGGATTTTGTAGAATAGTTTGCTTTTAATTCTTTCTCAAATTGTTATGATAAATTCGTGTTACGTTGAAATAATAAAATTATAAAAATAGTAATGAAAATTACTTTGGAATCTCACCCACGACGTTGTCAACAAAGAAGTTCATCGAAAGCAATTCTTCATCACTCATAACTTCTCCTTCAGCTCTCACTAACTCTCTTTTTTGGTTGTAAATTGGTCCAACAAAAGGATACTGCTCAGGCACTTCTCCTTTTATGTATTTCTGCTTCTCTTCCTCCACTTTTTTCTTAACGCTCTCAGGCACTACATCGTTGAATGGGGCTAAGCCAACAACACCCTCTTTAATACCCCACCAGATTTCCTCACTCTTCCAAGTCCCATCCATAACATTTTTCACAATGTAGTCGTAAATTACGCTCCAGTTCCAGACTGCTGCTGTTAAATGTGCTTTGGGAGCAAACTTATACATATTGCTGTTGTATCCAATTGAATAAACCCCATGTTCTTGGGCAGCTTGCTGTGCTGCTGGCGAGTCTTGGTGTTGAGCAATAACATCGCATCCCTCACTAATCAAGCTCTCAGCAGCCTCCCTTTCCTTAGCAGGATCGTACCATGTGCCAGTCCAAACAACATGGATAGTAGCGTTGGGGTTCACTTTTTAACACCTAATGCAAATGCGTTTATACCCCTTATAACCTCTGGAATCGGGACAGCAGCAACGTATCCAATTTTGTTCGACTTTGTCATCATACCTGCAACGATTCCTGTTAGATGCCTAGCCTGATACATCCTGCCAAAGTAAGTTCCTACATTTTTTGCCGTTTTATAACCGCTACAATGCTCGAAAACTATGTTTGGATAGTCCTTAGCAACTGTTATTGTTGGATCCATGTAACCAAAGGATGTTGTGAAAATTATGTTGTAACCTTGTTCAGCATACTCTCTAATAACCCTCTCTGCATCATCTCCTTCAGGAACGTTTTCAGAATAGGCTGTTTTTATTCCATACTTTTGCTCAATGAACTTCCTTCCTTGGTCATGGGCATAGCTCCAGCCAGCATCACCTATTGGGCTTACGTAGATAAATGCAACTTTGAACTCCTTTTCCTGCTGCGCACAACCGGCAATTACTATGGCTATTGCTATAGCCACCAACAAAAGTAGCAACCTTTTCATGGGCAAGCTTGAAGTTTGAAAAAGATATGTTTTTCGTTTTGTTGTCTAAGGACTAAACGATTCCACATATTAAACTCGACCTAAAAAGTGTAGGTTGGCTTAATCAACTTTCAGTAATCTATAACCTCCACATACACAGGAGAATCGCTTGAAGTGAAATTTATAGCATACATGATCTTTTCATTTCCGTAAATATCTGTAACTTTTATTTTACCTTTAATCTCCTCAGGCAGTTCTACATTACCCCAGATGACATAAACCGATTTATTTTCTACAATGAACTCATATATGCCTGCAAGAGAAGTTGCACCCTCATAATCTCTTTCATTCTCCACATACTCTTGCTTTATAACTTCCAATTTCTCAAACCTATTCAATTTCTTTACCATAATTTCATAGGCTTTCTGGGTGCTTTCAGATCTCCAGAATTCCAGCCAGTTACCCACGTGAGATATCTTCTCCGCCCCTAAAGACAGAGAAAATACAGAACTTTTAACCAGCAACTCATCAATCTTCTTTATATCCTTTGGCTTTTCCATTAAACCTCCAAACTGCGCTTCCGTAACCCATATAGGTTTATCAACACCGTGTTCCTCCAAAAACCGCTTGAATTTAATTATAAAAAGGTCTTCTCTTTTTTCGTTTGTGTCAATGCTGTGTATGTTTGCTATGTCAAAGTAATTTCCCGCCTCACCTATTATCGGTCCCAGAATTTTACGAATTGCTGCTGCATGCCAGCCATACCAGCCATCAAAACCTTTGCTTCCGAATCAGTTTCCTTTATAGTTTCGTAACTCACTTTAAGAATCTCTAAATATTCTTGTGATGTTCCAACAAAGAACTTTAGTCCACTCGGATCTTTACCTTGCATCCCCGGCTCATTCATTATTTCCCAATATTTAATTGGATATTTCAAGGCGGGCATATCATCTATTCCATCTCCATCGTACCTCTCAACGAGTTTTTTGAGAAATTCCCTATACGCTTGCATGTTACAAGGCTTTCCAACTTTCAATCTTTCCATTCCAAATGGAAACGGCATCTCCGAGTAATACTCTTCACCATGACAGGCATCTTGATCCCAACTGGCGAAGGGCATCACAGTTATCAAAATAAGAGTGTTCCGATGTTCAAAATCTCTAACAATCCCATCCACAAAGGTAAAATCATATTTTCCCTTCTCTTTCTCAACATCTTCCCAGGAAATCCAATATCTTATCCAGAGTGGTTCCTTTATTTCGCCCACCTGCGAAAAATGTATATTTTCTGGTTTTAGCTCTTTATACTCTATTTTATCTGCTTTATCATAAACCTGTTTTTGTTCAGTTTGCAATGGCGGAGTTTGTGTTTGTGAAACTACTTTACGCTCTTCTTTGCTTGTACAACCTATCAACACTAACCCAAAAATTAAAATTAGAAATAGGCATAGTTTCCCGTTCATCTTAACCACCTATAATTGGAGATGAACTAATTTACTTTGTTTACTATCGGTTTTATACTTTTTTATCGAATATTTTAGTTTAGTATTATTTATTATTTACTATAAATATAATCCTACCATCTCTCACCCCTGAAATAAGGTTTACCTAACGCTGATGAAGCCTTTAGCTTGTATTTCTCCTTAATAAGACTCAGAAGTAAAACGAGTATTGTCGCGATATAAGTATCATCTTTAACAATTGATACGGAATCGTGAAGCCAATAGCTTGAAGCTTGAAAAAGATATGTTTCTCGTTTTGTTGCCTTTAATCAGCTTTTTCAAAGGGTAATGTGATAACTGCCTCCTCCCTTACTTTGGTTTAATTCTTGGTTAGACTATTATTAATTGTTGAGTTTGTCGTATTACTTTTGACTCCTTATAAAGCTTTGAGAGAACGCATCTAAAACGATGGTGGATAACATTTATAAAAAGTAAGAGAATATCAAACCAAATGGAGTTCAATCCGAGCTATCTCAAACTGTATGAAAGTGGAGAGTTAAAGGATAGAATCGAAACGTTGTACAACATACTTGAGTCTTGCGAACTTTGCCCAAGAAAGTGTGGGGTTAATAGGCTTGAAGGTGAAAAAGGATTTTGTAAGGCAGACGAACTCATGGTTTCAAGTTACTTCCCCCATTTTGGAGAGGAAGACCCATTGGTTGGCGTTCACGGTTCTGGGACGATTTTTTTAACCCACTGCAATCTTGGATGTATTTATTGTCAAAACTACGAGATAAGTCATTTGGGTGTCGGAGAGGTCGTTTCTGAGGAAAGAGTGGCTAAAATGATGCTTGAACTTCAAGCATTGGGCTGTCACAACATAAACCTTGTCACCCCAACCCACTATGCCCCACAACTCGTTAAGGCAATAGCGATTGCTGCAGAAAAAGGATTGAGGTCGCCAGTGGTTTGGAATTGCGGTGGTTATGAAAATGTGGAAATAATAAAGTTGCTTGATGGTATTGTTGACATTTACATGCCCGATATAAAGTACAGTTCAAGTGAAGTTGCTAAAAAGTACTCCTTTGCTCCAGATTACTTTGAGAGGTGTAAAGAGGCTGTTAAAGAGATGCACAGACAGGTTGGAGACCTGAAGATTCAAAATGGAATTGCCTATAGAGGGTTGTTAATAAGGCACTTGGTCTTGCCAAACAATCTTGCAGGAAGCGAAGAAATCCTCAGATTCATTAGAAGTTTGTCAAAAGATAGTTACGTTAATATAATGTCTCAATACAGACCTGAGGGAGAAGCATTCAAATACGAGGAGTTGAGTAGAAGACCGACCAGAGAAGAATTCATGAAAGTTATAGAGTTGGCAAAAAAATTGGGCTTAACAAGAGGGTTGCAGGAAAAGCATGTATTCTGGCGTTGGTTAATTTAAGTGACTCAATCCAAAAAATATTAAATCTCCCATCTTAAACGATAAAGATGTCTAATGAAGGGGTTTAAAAATAACCAAATTAAAGGTTTAAAAAGGTTCAAAGATGGGTTTTAGACGTCTTTCCAAATTTTTTAAAGCTTAAACAAACGATTTTTTAAACCTAAACCAAAGAAAATTGAAAAATCTTATAAAGATTTGAGTTATAAATAAATAGTATAAAACCTAAATTTATCAATGTGCTCTTTTCGTCAAGGCTTATTGAGGTACTTGAATTTATATTGGAAGAGCCCAAAACAAAAAAGGAGATTGAAAAAACTCTAAAAATCTCAACTTCGCATCTTGCGCAAGTACTAAGTAAAATGGTTGATATGGGGTTAGTTGATAAGAGAGGCGACATTGTAAAAATTTTACCCAAGGGAGAGTTTATTTTGGGTGTAAATAGAGTAGCAAAGGGTTATGATGAGTTTCTAAGCAGATTTGGTAATTTTATGAATACTTATATTCTCGACGACATTCCTGAATGGTTAATCTCAAGGTTTTACGAGCTTGCTGAGATCGAGATTGCCGAAAGGCGAGAGGACGTTTTTAGCCCCCATCCTGAGTTCTTCGAGCATCTATCAAATTCAAAGAGAATTTACGGATATGTCACAGTCTTCTTTAAAGAGTGCATCAACTTCTTTCTTAGACTGGCGGAGGAGGGAAGAGAGATGGAGATAATCGTCAATAAGGGCGTATTAGACAAGATAGTTGAGAATTTTACTGAAGGGTTTGGAAAAGGAATTGAACGCAAGAATGTACGTTTTTACGTTTCTAAAAAGGATTTTCAGGTTTTCTTTTATTGTTATAGATGTTTTCTTTTCGATATCCTTTTATTTAAAAAATGTTTTTTTTTGACTACAAGAAAGATTTTCTTTGCAAATCTTGGCTGGGTAATTGTACCAAATTCAAAGAGTTTTATTAAAGCTATTAAAAAATATGCTCCAGATAAATTAGAGGAGGTGATTAAATGAAAGGTATGAACAAGTTTCTGGTTTGTTTGCTCTTGTCAACCCTCCTCCTCGGTTGCACTCAATTAACAGCCGAACAGATAGCTGAAAAGATGCAAGAGAAGTACAACTCCATCAAAGACATGAAAGGAGTAATGATTGTAACCACGAGCTTAGACAACCAAACCCAAACGATAAACTTTGCAATGAAGAAACCCAACAAGTGGAAAACCGAAGACAAAAACATGCTAACAATCTCCAACGGCAAAACGATGTGGACCTACGACAAGCAAAAGAATGAGGTTACAAAACTAACCTTACCAGAAATCAAACAGCCAGAATTCGACTACGGTAAGATTGTCAAAGACATGCTCGAAAAATACGATGTCAAACTTGTAGGAGAAGAGAAAATCGCAAACAGGGATTGCTATGTAATAGAATTAAAACCGAAAGGCAAAGACTACTTCATCAACCAAAAACTCTGGATCGACAAAGAATTCTGGTATCCCTTAAAAATAGAGATAAACTACGGAAACTTCAGCTCAATCGTGGAATACAAGAACATAGAGTTCAATACAGGCTTGAGCGATGATATCTTTGAATTCAAACCGTCTGAGGGAGTAAGGTTATTTAACCTTCAGTATTACAATGTTACTCATGCCACTCCTTCTTCTCTCAACCACATCTTTGGACTCGAGCTTGTCAAGAGTTAAGCTAACTGTGCTTTTTGGCAATCTCTTTTTCAACTATTTTGCTCTGAAACATAACTTCACTATTCTCAGTTAGAATTTCAACGATTTTCTTCTCGTTGCCCTTTAATTTGCTTAAATCTACAGTGTGTACTGACCGTTCTTCAACTTTTTAACCTTTTTCCATCTAACTATGAACTGACCTTCTTACAGATGATGTTCTGGATGTACATGGCTATGCCAAGTATTTTTAATTTAAGAGGTATTTTATTCTTCAAGCTCTTTTACTATTTTTATTTGAGAACGATATCACATCTGTTCGAGTTTTACTAGGTTTATAATAAAATTAGATAAATTGTTGAGAAGAGATTTAGGCATTGAGGTTGAGCGGTTTCCGAAAATTTGAAATTTGTCAAAATCTTCATTTTTTAATGAATATGCAAAAACTAAGTTTGCGGGAGGGGCTTCAAGAACTCGAAAAAGGAAACAATGAATTCTACTTAGAGGTCGATTTGTTGGGCATAGAAGAGAGGGGAATAACTCAGCGCGGAAACATCTTTGTGAGAGTTAATGTTAAAGACGAAGAAACGACAGCTACCCTCGTTGTTTGGGGTAGCAGCGAAAATAAGTATAACGTTGAAGTTGTAGAGAGAGAACCTGAAAAAATTAGAATTCTAAGACCTGTTAGGCCCAGCCACTGGGCGAGAACAGGTTACAAAGTTGATCTCTGGGCTCATGAAAGGGTTACAAGAATTGAAGAAGTATAAGGAGATGTGAGTTATGATACTCGAGAAGAAAGAATATAAGGCATGTATAGTAAACATACCTCTTCAGTCTGTATACAATAGGTGTTTGCAGTTTGTATCTTCCAATAAAAAATGGAGGACTACAGAAACGTACAAAGATGACAAAAGGGCGATAATACACTCAAAAACAGGTGTCAGTCTTAAAACGTGGGGTGAGAATGTCACCATCTATATGAAAAAAGTCGATCCGCAGAAAACTAAGGTCTACATCCTCAGCAAATCTGGAGAACGAATGGACTTTGGCAAAAACAAGGAGAATGTGTTTTCTATAATCAACTTCTTAAAGTCTTTGACTAATAAAATAGAGGTCATTAATGAAAAAATTAACGACCACGATTTGATACCAATAAAAGGAAGATACTGCTACTTATTTCGGTGGACATCTCAAATATCCGTTGAAGTCGGGTAGACTTTTTGACATAGGCGGTACAACGAAAACAGGGGTTATTGGTAGACTATCTTTATTTGATGACAGAATAGAGTTCATAGCAAGAAAGTGGCGGATAGTAATTCCGTTCGAAAATATTTTAGTTGATGATGTTGGTTTTGAGGAGAAGGATTCAGGCAAAGCAACTGTGATTGGAGGTGGTGGAGGGATAGGAGTTCCGTTATCTCCAATACCTATTGGAATGAGCTTTGGAGGAGGATTTATATCAAAAGAAGGAAACTTGAGTTTGCTAGTAGTACCTTACGTGGATGAACACGGAATAAAACATACTCCCAGATTTCAGATCAAAGGGTTAGTCAGAGACAAAACAGAAGAGTGGGCAAAGCTGCTTTATGGAAGGCTAGTAGAGATAAAAAAGCAAAAGTCGAAAGAATTAGAGGAAACCAAACAGAGATCTGAAGCCTTTGACGTTTTTGAGAAGCTGAAGAAATTGAAAGAATTGCACGACGCAGAGATACTCACTGACGAAGAGTTTGAAGAAAAAAAGAGGAAACTGTTGGATTTACTATAGAGTTATTTCAAACCTGAAATTATAGTTTCAATCCAGCCTTTGAGATGGTAATTCGATACACTTACACAACTTTAATCCAAAAAATATTAAATCTCCACACCCATTGAACGCATGGACTGGTTTGAGAGGGAGAAAAAATCCTTAATTCAGTTTTATCGAAGACAGAAAGTCGTTTTTGTTAAAGGCAAGGGTTGCTGGTTGTATGATGAAAACGGCAAAAAATACTTGGATTTAGTTGCTGGAATTGCCGTAGTGGCTATTGGACATTCCAATGAGAAATTTGTTGAGAAAGTTTCTGAGCAATTGAAAAAACTCGTTCATACCTCAAATTTATACTACACAATACCACAAATAAAATTGGCCGAAAAACTAAAAGAAATAACAAAGATGGACAAGTTTTTCTTTTGCAATAGTGGAACAGAATCCGTTGAGGCGGCATTGAAAATTTCGAGGAAGGTGACGGGAAAAAAGAAGTTTGTTGCCTTCGAAAACTCCTTCCACGGAAGAACAATGGGGGCATTGTCTATAACATACAAGGAGAAGTTTAGAAAGCCGTTTGAACCACTTTTAAAGCCAGTTGAATTCGCAAAGTTCAACGATGTTGAGGATTTGAGAAGTAAGGTCGACAACGATACTGCTGCAATTATAATTGAGCCTGTGCAGGGAGAGGCTGGTGTATACGTTGCAAGTAAAGAGCTTATAGGGGAAATTTTTGACCTCAAAGACAGATATGGGTTTTTGGTTATCTTTGATGAAGTTCAAACAGGTTTTGGCAGAACTGGAAAGTGGTTTGGGAAAGACAATTTTGGTGTTCAACCCGACATAATGACGATGGCTAAGGCTATGGGTAATGGTTTTCCCATTGGATGTGTTGGCGTTAAAGATTCAGTGGCAGAGAAACTGGAGGTTAGCGAACACGCATCAACTTTCGGTGGAAACCCGTTAGCTTGCACGGCTGCCTTAGCAGCGATAGAGGTTATTGAAGAGCAAAATTTGGTTGAAAACTCTGCTAAAGTTGGCGAATACTTCAAAAACAGGCTTAATGAGATTAAGTTCGTTGAAAATGCGAGAGGGTTGGGTTTGATGATTGGTGCAAAGGTCAATGTTGATGCAGAGGATGTTGTTAAGAGGGCTTTGAGTAGTGGTTTAATTGTAAACAACACAGATGAACGCAATTTAAGGTTTGTACCGCCTTTGATTTTAAGCAAAGAAGAGGTGGACTATGCCATAGATATTCTCTCCAATTTAAATTAAATTTTTGTAAAAGTATTTATATTCTCAATGAATTTTGTTTAAATCAGAAAGAATTAAAATCGGTGGGGGATAAGATGAATTACAAATTCAACCTTGAGTTTGTGTTTTCTGCAGTATTGTTGTTTCTAGTCATTATTTCGTTCATCTCAAATTTTGTTGCCCTGCTTACAGCCTTTATTTTTACGTTCATCGTTCCTGGCTTAATCTGTTTAAATACAGGTTGGTTTAAGCTGAAGAATGGAGTAGCTGTGTTTATCCCACTCTTTAGTGTTATGTTTTCAACCCATTTAATTTACTATTTATCTCTGCTTCTTGGGTATTCAAAAGAAACCATACTGATCTCTTTTCTGATTTTAGCATTTGTTTATCTGGCATCTCTAACTTCGAAAAACAAATTTGATACTAAACCCATCTCAATCAAGTTAAACAAAGATTACTTAGTCTTCATTTTCATTTTTTTTATCTCCTTGGCAATCCTTTACAAGAGCGTTTGGTTTGAGAGTAAAGCTGGTGTTATAATAACTGGCTCAAACTGGCAGGACACACCACTGCATTACGCAATAATTGAAAGTATAAACAACGGCAATTTTCCACCACAAATGCCATACTATGCAGGTATAAAGATGCAGTATCACTACTTTGTTGACTTCCATACCGCTATACTTGAAAAAACGTATGGCTTTATGCCAAAACTTCTGCCACTTCTAAACTCCATATTTATTCTGATTTTTGCAATCTCAATCTATTCCTTAGCAAAGAACATTGAAGAAAAGGGAGCCATAATCTCGACAATCATAGCGACGTTTGGATGGGGGTTTAGCTATTTCACCCTTTTGTCAGCACTGTTTACCGACTTCAATCCAATGGTAAACTACATTTACCAATACAATGGATTTTTCGGCTTACCGCCAATATTTGACAATCTACTGCAACAAAGACCGCTCTTAGTCGGTTTACCAGCGTTTACTTTTGTTTTAACCCTTCTAAGAGATTTTGAGGATAAAAATAGATTAATTTTGGCTGGAGTTGTTACGGGTTTACTTTTCCGTTTTCATGTTCTATCCTTTTTCTGCTGTTTTGTAGCTTTTCTCATCAACGTTATATTAAGGATTAGAGCTTTAAAACCACATTACTTCTACTTTTTGGTGTCGATAATAATTGCTTTGCCATTTATTTTTTCGGCAAGCCATTCTGCTACCATTAATCTACCTTGGGCATTTTATTTTTTAAAGGGAAATCCCGTTGTTTACTACACAGCAAATCTTGGCATACCATTTATGGTTGCTATGATAGCTATAGCATTCAAGAGGGTTGAAGAAAAACTTTTGAAATACGTTTTTGTCGTCTTGTTCCTACTGCCAAACTTAATCTCATTTACACCAAATCCATGGGACATGTACAAGTTTTTTCATTTCTCTTGGATTCCTATCTCAGTAATAAGCGGGATAATGTTGAGTAGAATTAAGAAAGAGGTTGCAATGATTCTCGTTTTACTCTCAGTCTTAGCGTCTGCAAGTGTTGTTATATATAACGTTTCAACAAACTACATTGCTGCAAATTGGGATGAATACAATGCAGGGATGTGGATTAGAAACAACACAGAGGAAAGGTCAGTATTTTTGACTTACTATTCCATCCACTCACCCCCAACAATGATTGGTGGTAGGCTAAGAGTTCTATCATATTTAAATTGGCCCTACGGACATGGAATTAAGCTTGATGAGATATGGGAAAGGGTTAAAGATGTCGATATGGCGTACAATGGAAGTGCAAGCGATTTGAAGAATGTAATCGAAAAATACGGTGTTAAATATATTTACGTTGGCAGAGAGGAGATAAGAAATTATCCAAAATGTATTGAAAGGTTTGACAAAATCAAATGGCTAAGGTTGGTTTACGATAGGGGAATAAAAATATACAAGGTCAATTTCGAAAATTGAATTGGTATTAATAGATATTAATTCAACAATCGAAGAGATGACTGTGGTATTCCCTGAAATATATTTTGCTCCTCAAACAGAGTTGCATTCATCAAGACATTCTAAAAGGGATAAATAATATATACATCTTCGTCCGTATACAAAATATGTCAACAACTGTTTATAGTATACGGATTCCAAAGGAGATTCGTGATGCGATGGAGAAGACAAAAGACATCGATTGGCAGGAGGAAATTCGAAAAATGATAATAGAGAGGGTTCGACAGGAAACAAAGAGGAGATTACTGAAAGAGGCGAGGGAGTTAAGAAAGAAGATGAAGAGCTCCAATATCTCTGAGATGATAAGAGAGGATAGGGATGCCAGATAAAATCGTTCTCGATTCTAACGTTATCGTAGCCATTTTTTTTAGAGAAGATGGTGTTAGCGAGGTTGCGGAAAAAATCGTTGAAAAATACAAACACTATTACACCCTCGATTTTGCCATTGTTGAAATAACAAATGTTGCTTGGAAGAAAGTTATGTTCGAGAAAGAACCGATTGAAATTATTGAAGATGGATTGAGAAAATGTATTGAGTTTGTGACATCTGTTTGTGAAGTGATTAATTCCGTTGAACTTTATGGCGTAGCTTTTAAAATTGCCATAGAAAAGAATATCAGTGCTTATGATTCCCTTTTTGCTGCTCTCTCCATGAAATACAATGCTCCACTTGCCACAGCGGATAGGAAACTCCATGAGAAAGTCGATAACGGAATTCTTGTAAGGCAAAAAAGAGCCACGTTCAGATAGAAAAGGAAAGGAACGATTAAATTACTATTCCATTTCACCCATCATTTAAGAAAGAACTCTCGGAATGGTATCAAAGTTGGATCAAATGTTTTGATTTAATTTTTTAATAAAATATTTAACATACATCTGTCAAACCACTACTAACGATTTTACCCTCTTCACGATTCTTAAGTGTTCATCTCCCCTCAGAAACAGCAAAATTATAATGAAGCTTGTAAGAATTAGGGGTATCTCGCTAACAAAAACGTGTCTAAAGCTCCTCATGAACGCCTCAACAATTACAACGAGTGGATAGCCAAAACCTTTAGCAGCCATAACCCCAAGAATTTTAATTTGCATCGGATTGGGCAATTGATTGCCATAGTTTGGACTTGGACCTGTCCACTTTAACACAACTTCCACCTCAAACGATTATAATAAAGCATGAACAGCTTACAGAACAAATTCCAGTTTCTAACAGGATTTAAACAAGTAATTGAGCAAAAGAATATCT
>Ga0180301_10000619_pt1 | contig 27293 bp, 21 predicted proteins | sample GuaBasSediGuay16_FD_121797 | JGI IMG/M metagenome (GOLD analysis project Ga0180301, IMG submission 121797) | Subseafloor sediment microbial communities from Guaymas Basin, Gulf of California, Mexico - Guay16, Core 4569-2, 12-15 cm | ecosystem: Environmental > Aquatic > Marine > Hydrothermal... | reverse complement strand
CCATTTTTGGGCTAAAAATATTATAAAACAAGGATGGTCCCTTTTCTACATTCTTATTTTCTTATCACTATCCTTTTCAGTAAGTTATGCAAAATTACCCTTGATTTTTGGGGAATGTCCAAAAATATATTCAGTACTTTCCCGAATTATGTGCAAATAATATTTATAAAGAAAGCTCTTTGAAAATATAAAATAGCCTCTGTAAAAGGAAGCTATAATGAAGCTAAAATTAGTTAAATTTAAGCGTGAACCAAAAAAGTGTGTCTGTCTCACGTGTGGCCTAAAGCAAAGATTCAAAAGCAACGGCAGGTATTTCAAAACGATAAAAGATCTAAGCTTGGATAAGCCTCTAAAGCTAAAGGTAGAGGTTTTAAGAGCAAAGTGTCTAAGTCAAGCCTGCTCTCTAAAAAGCTTTACTCTTCTTCCCAGAGGAATAAAAAAGTACCATCGCGCAACAGAGAGATTAATACAAGAAGCACTTGCTGGTTTAATAAACGATAATTCTACTACTCCGCGTATAGCTAAAAGATTAACCAGGGTGTTTAACACCACCGGTTCTAGTTCGGCGATTGACCGCTGGAAGCATGAACAAGCAGATAAAATAGATATCAAAGAGATAATTACTAAACTTAGTTTCTCAGGAATTCTTTGTATTGATGAGTATAAGCCCAGAAGATATAAAGGTTATGACTTAATTGATTCTGACGGCTTAACCGGGAGAATCCTTTACTTAGAAAAGGCTGAAGGCCTGGGCCGGGTATAGTTAGAGAACACTTTGAAAAGATTAAAAAATTAGGCATAAATCCTCATACAATCATTTTTGATATAAGAAGATATTCCCTAACGCGGCTAAGCGTGTATTTGGCAAAAACATTTTAATCCAACATGATTATTTTCATGTGATGAAGATAATCCATTATCATTTAAATAGAGCCTTAGCAGAATACAGGAAATTGCAAAAAGAAAAAGGAATTTATACCTTAAACCTCTGGGAAGCACGCTGGCTCATCCTTAAGAATATGGATGATTGGTCTTTCCAGCAGCATCAAACAATATCAACAATATTATCACACTACAAGAACACTATCGTTGAAGATATCCTTATCCTGAAACAAAAAATAAGAGATTTTTTCTTAGATTCCCAATCCCAAGAAGAAGCTTACGCCAGAAGAGACGAACTGTTAAACGAAAACTGGCATCTAAAGACTAAGCACTTTGCTAACATTATGAAATTCTTAAATTCTTCTTATTTTAAGTATATGACTACCTATTTAGACCATCCGCAGATTCCTAAAACTACCAATTCAGAGAATATCATACGGACCTGGAGGCAAATGGAAAAGGTCCGATACGGATTCAAGACCGAAAAAGGACGGCTGAATCACCTAAAATTATACCAGATTTACAAGTATTTAAACGGTAAGTTAGTTAAGGACAAAAATATTTCCCTAACCCTTTATTTATAAATCGGTTAGCCTAAAAAGTTGCACAAAAATCGGGAAAGTTTCATTTCACCGTTGCTTCTCTCGCTTAAGGCGCTTTTTCTCTTCCTCTATTCTTTTTGGGATAAGCTTCGAATACCTTAAAGCGATTTTATTTTCAGGGTCGAGCTTGAGCACCTCTTTGAATTTTGCGGCTGCCTCATCGTAGTTTTTGTTTCTGTATAAATTCCTACCTTCTTTATTAAGGATTTGTATTTTTTCTCTTAGTTGATGCTGTCTTTGTCTTTCGATATCCTCAGGGATGCGGTTAAGGTAATAGTCGGTTTTTGAATAATGTGGAATAATCTGGGATGCCTCTTCAAACTTCACCTGCGCTTGTTCATAATTTTTAGACTTATAAAGAGAGACAGCCTCCTCATAAAATACCTTTGCCTGTTCATTTAGCCGACGCTCTTTCTCTCTTTGTTCAGCCTCAAGCCTTCTTTGTCTTTCTTTTTCTTCTTTTTTTCGGGCTAATTCTTCTTCTCTGGCTCTTTTTTCAGCTTTTTTGATGTAATCCTTCATCTCGGGGTCTTTAGAAATTTTTAATGCTCTTTGCCACTCCTTCTTTGCTTCTTTTAGTTTTCCCTCTTTGTAGAAGGCGTTTCCTCTTTCAAAATATTCTATTACTTTTGCTTCTCTTTCTTCGTTGCGCTTTCTAATCTCTGCTTCTTTTATCTCCTCATCTACCCTTTGAAGATTTTCCTCTATCTGCTCCAATAACCGTTTGATGTTATAAGTATAGCCTTTTATTTCGGGCGTCGTTCGATACTGCGCTTTTTTAGAAGAATCCCGCTTTTGAGTGTCAGCTGTTTCTTCTTTTGCCCCGTTAGAAATGGCTGAATCGCTTGGCAAAGAAGGATTTCTAACGGGGTTTACGTCTAATATTGGAGGCCCGGACTCCTGAGCAAAGCTACTTGCCCCATTAGAAATCCCCGCCGTAGGCACGGCACTTGCCTCTGGCAATTTATTTCTAACGGGACTTGCTTGCAGTAATAAAAATATACCCATAATTACGCAACCAATTAATCTTATCTTATTGCCCATTTTTCCACCTCCATTGATATAAGTTCTGGTCTTGCCTCTTGTTTTATCCTCTGCCACAACTCTCTTGCTTCAAGTAACCTTCCCTGGCGGTAATATTCTAAAGCAAGCTGGTTATCTCTTTTAAGTTTCTTCTCTAATTCAATACGGCCTCGGACATATTCCTCTGCCTCGGCATACATCACTCTTCCTATTTGTAAGCACCTCTGGTAGTATTCTTTTGCAAGGTTTAATTTACCCTTATTTTCAAATTCTTTAGCTAAATAATACAAACGATATAGTTCCTGCATAATCGGTGAATCTGGTTTAGCTAATTCTTCATTAACTAACTCCCAAGCCCACTGCTCTATTCTTTCTTCTAACCACCTTTGTCGGGCTCGCTCTATCTCTTCAGGTGTTCGGTCATAGAACTTTCCCGTAAGTCTGATAAATGGGCCTTGAGCGGTGTAGTCAAGGTGGGTTAAATCGTCATTGAAATCAGTGAAGTTATATCCTGCGCCCACTTGAATAAATTCGCCAATTTTTCTAGCTACCTCAACCAAGACACCCTGTTTTACATCTTCAGCCTGCTTTTGGGCAAGGCGCCTGTATTCGGCACCTATCTGCCAATCTTTATCAATTTTATAATTAAGACGGTGAACCATAAGCCAGGTTTGTGTCTTGGTAAATTCAAATCCGGCTACTTTCTCTTCTCCCTGTTTGTAGGCTAACTTCTCAACGACTTGCCATTTATCAGTTAAATCATATACCGCCTCTGCGGCTAATATGTGTGATTTTTCTTTTTCAATGTCAGAAAAATTGCTCTGGCCCGAAGGTGAATTATCCTCTAAATAGGTATATTTGGCTAAAAGGTTTAATCTGTCAAAATTAACAGGTCTGTAGGCTATTCCTGTTGTTAACTCTTTATATTGTGCCTCCGTTGAGTCAGTGGTAGTATTCTTGGTCTGGGAAATATCTGCTTTGGCAAAAAGGGTTGTATTAAGATTGATTTTTCCCTCAATAGCACCATAAATGAGGTATTGTCTTTTATCGGCTTCTCCATCATCCAGACGCAACTCCAGTTTGCTTGAAGCCTTAAATTGAACCTCGCCCGTCTCTTTGTCTCTATCTACAAAACCTAAGCCTATTGAGCCGGCATTGCGGATGCTTAAAGTGCCATCGTGATTCTGGACTTTTCCTCTTTCAAAACTTACCCCAGCTGCCCATTTATCATTGATATCACCGGATAACCCAAAGATATTGGTGCAAGATGCTTCGGTATCACTTTGGGAGTGTTGTTGGGTAAAGGTCCCCTCTAATCTTCTTTCATCCTTTTCTCTAACTAAGCCAAAGGTATTGGTCTGGGTTAACTTATCTCTGCTCTTTGCGTAAGTCCTATCAGTGGTCAGGGTTAACTGTTCGTTAATCTTTCTTTGGGAGCCAAAAACAATTGATTGGGTCTGTCCGCCTCCAAATGTATCAGTAACTGTCAGGGTTGTATGCACCTCGGTTTTGTCATCTATCTGTGCCTTGCCGCTAAAAGAAACAGTATCGCCAACCTCACCAGTTCTATAATTAGTCTTTGTGTAGTCGCCGGATATTTCAAATTTATCCTTTACCTTCGATGTGGCACCGATACCGACAGCTGTGCCTTCAGTACCTACGGTCTCTTTAGCCCTTAAAGATAAATACTCATTGACTTGCGCGTTTACTCCTATGGCAATCTGATGGTTGGCAGCGCCTTTAAGGGTTGCTTGCTGCTCTAAGGAAACATCTATCTTTTCGGTTAATTTGTAATCTGCCCGGAGAGCAACCGTATCCTCTTCGATATTTGTCTCAGACTCAAATTGTTCTTTTTTCTCTTTTACCTGTTGTTTGCGATACTCAGCGGTAAGGTTGAGCTTATCAGTAATCATTTCATGTTGTAACTGAACACTGGTGGTCTCAGTCTTGTTGGCGCCCACCTGCAGTTGAGTCTGAGGGTTTCCATCGTCAATGAGTTTTTGAATGTCGTGCCTTACCCTTAGCCTTGTCTTAGGAGTTATGTCTAAATTTAAGCCTCCTCCTAACAATTCTTTACCTTGCTGGGAAATCGTAGAAGTAGATGAAAAGCCTTTTTCGATTCTTTTATAATAACTGGTTAAGCCTAATCTATCAAAAAGATATGCTTCGCTTTTTAATCCATATGCTTTACCTTTATCTAAATCGCCTGTAGGCAATTCAGCCCAACTTAGTCCTCCATCAGTAGAGATAAAACTGCCTACAGCTTCAGATTCACTTTTTGCAAATTCTGCGGTAAATTTAATGTCTTTGCCTAAATGAATTACCGCATCCGTGCCCAAAAGTGTATAGTTTTTATCTAATTGTTCTTCCTGAACATAAGTGCTGCCGATTCTTAGACCCAGCATCTTTGAAAAGGTGCTGGGTAAATAATCAGTTAAAGACTGTTGAGCACGTAAGCCATAAGTTCCTTCATCGTATTTATCTTTTGTTTCATATTCATAATCCACTACCACATAAACAGGATTGCCATCTAATAAATGACTGGAAATAATAAAATCTGATTCAACCATGGAAGATATCGGCTGCCAGAAAGTAAATCTACCATTGGAATGGTCAATTTCATAATCAACTCCTTCTTCAAGCTCTTTTGTGGCTAAAATCAGGCCAGTTATTTTATCCCGCACCTCAATCTTAACTTTTTCAGAACCTTCAATAATATCTTTATGTTTTAAATAAAAGAGCGAACCACCTGCTCCAGTAAATTCATTATGCCCTGCTTTCTGTTGGGCACGGGCTTTGAAGACAATTAACTTGGTATGGGGCTCGCCAAATGAGGTGGTAGAAACACTTTCTAAATGGACTTTTCCGCCATAAAGGGTGCGGCTAAAAGAAGTGAATTCTGTATCGCTAAAGCCAGTTTCATAATTTCCCCAAAGGATAGAGGATTTATCCCATTCGATTAATAAATAAAGCATACCCTGGGTATCAGTGGCTTTATAATCAATTGATGAAGCATCTCCGTAAACAGGATAATATTTATCCGGGTCTAAATTCCTAAATAACTCTTTTTTATCACGCTCAGTATCTAAACTTGAAGTGATAAGGTATTTACCTTTAATTTTTCCTTTCAAATAATAAGCCAACTTTCCTTCAGACCAAAAGCCTTTCTTGAATTTATCATCCTGTTGGACTGACTCGATATTACCTCTGTTAAAAGTATAACCGAGTTTAGCATCACCCATTCCCACGAAGAATAGATAATCCTCGCCTACCTTAATATGCTGAGAGTAAGTTTCAGAAATCAGAGGACGGATGTCAGAAGTCAGACTTTCTCTGTCTTCTTCTGTTATCTGGCTTGCGGCTTCTGATTTCTGAATTCTGGCTTGCGAACCTTGTGGCACAACCTGTATATCATATTCACCCTTAGGCAGGATTATCTCAACTTCACTTTGTTCGTCCGTCCCTTTGCCGCTTTTGCTCTCTAATAAATCTTTCGCAGTTAACCCTTCCTTTTTAACAACAGGGATTTCACACTCAATTTTATCGCCTTTCTTTATCCTAATACTGCGGACTATGGACTGTGGACTATGGACTAATACAGTCTCCCCCTCTATCCTTATATTCTGCTGCTCTAAATTATTAACCTTGCTTTCCCGCTGAATCCATTCTTTATAATCAGCTTCTTCCTCTTTATCGCTCTTTTCTTTTTCCCTAAAACTTGTGATTTGTGACTGGTGACTTGTAACTTTGAGCTCTCTTTCCTTTGTTATATCCTGACTGCCGTCTTTACCAGTCACAGTCAAAACATATACGAAATTGCGTTCTGGATTAATTAATTTCCCTTTTCTATCCTTTCCATCCCAATAAATAGGTTCATCTATAGTTAATCTTGTGCCCTCAAATTTTCTAATCAATCTCTTGGTATCTTTATTAAAAATCTCCAACTTCCACTTTTTAATAAATAGAGAATAATTGGTAAATATCCTGAATTCATAATTAGTCGACAGCCCATAGCCCATAGTCGATAGCTTACCTTTTTCTATGAACTGTGAACTGTAGACTGTAGACTGCCGTAAGGCAACATTAAGTCTTGGGGTTGGTTTTTCTCTTCTCTGGGTTATCTTTACAGGCAATCTCTGATTACTGATTACTGGTGACTGGTGGCTGGTGACTCCGAAGTTGACCTTTGCTAATATGCCGGGGCTAATATCTACTATGACTACTTTGTCTGTAGTTAAATGCGCTCCTTGAGGTAAAGTTCTTTCATCAAGCCTTAAAAGATGCCTTCCGGGAATAACTGCGGGCAGGTGGTATTTGCCGTCTTTATCAGTGGTTACAACCGTACCATCCTCCATAACAATCTGCACCTTGGGAATTCCGACTTCTGACTTCTGGTCTCTGTCTTCTGTCTTCTGCACCCCGTCTTCATCCCAGTCCCAGAAGACCTTGCCGATGATTGTGCCTAAACTAAATAATGGGTCTGATACAACTTTAACCTTCTTGGTTGCTTTATTGGATATAATTGTTCCATCTGAATATTTGGCATATGCAGTATTCTCATAGTTGCCCAAGGTAACGCCTGAACCAACTACTAATTGATATTTAAGGGTTTTTGTTGTGCCTGCGTTGAGTGTGCCAATATCAAAAACAATGGGGCGATTACCTGTGGAGTCAGATATTGGTGTATTATCTAAAATAGCTTTTCCGCTTATATATTTAAACCCTACCGGTATCCTATCTTCTAAATAAACATTAGTTACATCACTGGCTGTCTCATTCTTTATTGTCACTGTATAAGTAACCACATCGCCAATAACCACTTCTTTTTTATTGGCGTCCTTTTTAATCTTTAAAAGCAATGTATTTGCGTCCATGGGATGGTCCATCTCTATTACTGCGCCGGCCACTGTAAACACCTCGCCTTTAGAGCCGGTTACAATGGTTCTGCCGGCAGGGAAACTTGTTCTGGCAGATGGATATGCATATCCGGAAGCAGTAATGGTAATGTAATAATTCCCATCAGCACATAAGAAACTGTAAGTTCCATCTGCGCCTGTAGTTTGGGGGTTGGTATCACCTGCGTCTATTTCAACGCCAGGTGTGCACTGGCTGCCATCAGAGTTAAAGATAGTTACCACAGCTCCCTCAATAGGATTATTCGTTAGGGAATCAAAAACCACGCCAAAGGGGTCGGCTAAAGTCACAGTGCGGATGTCGCTGGTTACTCCATCTACAGTAACAGTCAAATAATTCTTGCCCTTAGGTAGAGGCGTGGTTAAGGTAATAGAGTAATTACCTGAAATATCAACTGTGCCTGAACCAACTTCCTGCAACAAGAGATTGCCATTGGCATCATTTGCCTTTATGCTCACACTCTGGCCAGCTAAACCCTCGCCGGTAATCGTAGGCGTTGCCCCAAAAATTCTCTGGCCTTCTGCGGGTGAAGTAATCGTAGGCACCTGGTCCGGGGTGGGCTCAGCCACCACGGTAATATTTATGGTGGGACCAGAAACAGTTCCCACATAAGGAGTAAGAGAATTTTCACCTATGGCGAGAGCAGCAGAAAGCGCAATTCTAAAATTACCGTTTGCATCAGCGGTAGTTGTGGCAACTTGTCTGCCATCTTTATCTTTTATGACTACAGTATCTGAGGAACCGGCTGTTCCTATAACCACGGGGGTGCTGCCCACGGTCCTTCCGTCTGTGGGACTGCTGATACCTACGGTATTAAATACCCAGTTGGCATTATTGTTGCCCGAATCTATAGAATTGTAACAGGTTACTGTGTTGGTATTGGCGTCTGCGTCTTTAACATCTATGTAACTCACTGTCTGGGCTGCACCAGAGAGGGTTATCCCCCATTTAGAGCCAGAAGAGGTGGAGCGTAGAGTAATTAAATTTCCACTTGCCCCGGTTAAGGTCAGAGTACTACTTACAGTTTGAGTTGTGCCGGCAGTAAAATTAATCTGTTTACCAGAAGTGGTGCAGGTCAAATTGTAGAACGTAGTATCTCCGGAAATAGTTGAAATCTGACTACTATCATCAAACACAACTGTGCCTGATGAATGGGTGAATGTGCCTGCGGTGTGGCTGAAGTCTGTGGCAACATTGAAGTTGCCGCTGGGGGCAATAAGTTCTCCCCCTGTTATAGTAACCGCACCATTGGCATCTATATTCCCACCAGTAGCAATTAAAGTGCCACCATCAACAGTTAATATTCCTGTAGTAGTTAAGGTGTTGGTGGAGATATCTAAGGTACCTGAAGTTACATTCAAGGCTCCTGCTACAGTTAAATCAGCATTAGTCTGAAAGATATCCTTGGTAGCATGGGTATCATTAATAATTAAGTTATAGTAGTCAGTTGTGCCAAAATCAGCTATGGTAAAAGTATCAGACGTTCCATCACCATCACCTACATAGGTTACTGTCCCTGAATCTGTATCCATAGTTCCGATGGAGACAGACTCACTACCGAATAATTGCAATGTTCCATTATTGGCAAGGGCACCTGAGACCGTTAGGTTTTGGCCGTTTAAATCAAAGGTGGTAGAGACAGAGATGGTTAAAATTCCCTCAATGTCTATCGGATTAGTGGAAAGCTGTAAAATACCTCCTCCTAATTTGGTCAAATTCTGAAAATCATGGCTTGCATCAGTGCCTCCGGTAATAATGGTTTCTGTGCCTGAAGCTGCATCAAAGGTCACTGTGCCCGAAGAGGTAAAGCTCCCTGTAGCCGAGACCTTCCAGGAACCATGGATAGTAACTGCGTTGGCTTCGGGATTAAAAGTTCCTGTGCCACTCACCTCTAAATCATCTGCTTCTACCGTTCCTCCAGGGGTATAGGTCTTGCCGCTATCTATCCAGACCTCATATCCATCATCAAAATCCACATTGGCGCCTGAAATCGTGTAATGGATATCATCATCACCTGAGTCATCGGCTGTAGCAAGCAGGGTATTGGTCATCGGCCCTACGGTTTCATGCCTTAAAACAATCTTCTCAGTATACATCTCTAAGCCAGTAATATCAGTTGAGCTATCCACTGCTTGCGTTATGAGATTGGCTTCATAACTTGGGTGGTTATCAATAAATAAGGTGATAGTATCGTTAGCAGCAACCGTAATACTACTAAAGGAAAATACCCCGCCAGCGGTGGTATCAACCGTGGTCTTGGGTGCACCATTTACGGATAAACCAACAGTTACCCCTGAACCGACATCGGCACTCTTTGCCTCATTGGTATATATGGTGCCGGAGATGGTGATGCCTGTCGGCGCCGCCGTATAAGTACAGTAGATACTGAATCTGCGCTTGTATAATGTTGGAGACCATTGATCAGGCCAGCTTCCGTAAGTTTTGTCTTGGTATCCCGCTTTCTCTTCTGTCACATCGTCATAATATATAGATTTAAAAGAGCCAGAAGGATTCTTATTTGCCCAACCCACTAGGAAATAATCTTCACCGGCAGAAAGCGAAGGCGAGCCAAAAAAATTAAATGTGTACCATGCTGGACTCCACGAAGGAGTACCCAGTATGATCTTCTCTTCTGTGCTACCCACCAGAAAATTATCGCTTTTTTTATAAATAGCACCCTTTACTTGCTCATCAGTCCATCCATTGCTTATGTACATACTCAAACTCTGAGCCGTTCCATCCTCCGGACAGGTAAACCAAGAGCCTTTAATCACGTCATTCATAAGATCACCAAAGGACCCTCCCACAGTCTCATACCCGAAGTTCGGGTCTATCGTCACAGGATAAACAGCATTATCCAGCCAATTCTGGCTAATTGTAATTGTTAGAATACCTGCCTTTTCATCTATATTTAATTCACCCCAGATTTCTTTTCCTTCCGCATCTGTGACTTTCGGTCTATAAATGTGAAACACTTTGCCTGTTTTGTAATTCTTGCCACCTAATTTGGTATAATCACCTTGCTTTGATTCGTGATAAACTGCATAAGAGCCAACCACATTCTCTGGTCTGAAGGTATCTACTTTTCCGTCTCCATTCGTATCAGCCCAGGTAGGATGCGCTGGGTGCAAAGGTGGCTGGTAGTAAAACTTTAAACCCTGTGCCTCAATTGGAAACTCAAAGATATTTGAATCCGGCTTTTCTTTTAAAATAACATCAAACTCAACCCCTCCCCCATCGTTTATGGTGAAACTATGTTTTATACCAGCGATTTTCTCAATAATTTCCTCTGGCTCTTTGGGATAGAATTCTACGTCGTATTTATGGTTAACCCATCTTAATCTATTTTGAGCAAGGCTTTTTTCTCCGTTTTTAGCATAGGGAATATCCACCTTTAGGGTTACTTCACCATCCCATTTGTTTAATTTTAAGTAGGGTTGCGGAGCTGAATGTCTCTCCTCCCCAATTTCGATTGAATCTCCCGATAGGGATTTAAAGCCATAACTGGAGCCGATTTTTCTTATCTTTAATTTCCCAAAATCTCCCGCCAGAACTTGGCTGGAAACACCCAACACCAAATCAACAACTATTATTAACCCAAATATCCTTTTAACCAACATTGATTTGCGATTCGAACAGGTAAATTTGGTAGAAGCTATGCTAAAATTAGTTGAAATTTGAAGAAGCCCTCCGTAAAATAGGATATGTTGATATTTAATAGGGACAACGACCATTTATTTTTTATCTTCTTAGCAAAAGGAAATACAACTGCAAAAAGCTAAAGGCAAAATAAAAATAAATCATTTTCTTAACTTCTCAACAGGAATAGTAAATTCTTTCACAAAATCAGTACCAAATTTTTCATCAATAAATTTAACAAGTCTTTCCATATCCACTCTTAATACCTTTCCTGTTTTTGTATTTACTGAATAAAAATCCACCCCCCTGTTTCTTTATCATGTGGAGAAAGTAAAGTTGAATTTCCTGCTGAATCAATTGAATATAATTCTTCCCCACTTGAATAAATTCCTGAATGGCCTGTAGACATTGTCGATGCTGTTGAATCCTCCATCACTATCGCTTCTGCTACTTCTAATTTGTATCCTGAACTCTGTGTCCCGATGCCGACATTGTCAGGAGTATTGAAATAAACTATCTCCGTTAGCATTGAGTGATATATCTAAGTCATCTTTACCCACTGCTAAAGAATAATTATTGTTGTTTGAAAATCCGTATCCTACAGCAAAAAAGGCTTGTTTGCTATTGGTTACATCATATCCCATAGCGATAGAATAAGAAGCGCTGGCAGTGATTACAGCACCCATTGCCACAGAATGATATCCTGAAGCAACCGTTCCTTCTCCAAAAGCCACAGAATTTGGTCCAGTGGCTTTGGGAGCATCAGTATGAATACATACATATCCACCTCTCACTGCTATTGAATAAGCCCCTATATTTGCGTTGTCCCACTCGCTTCCACCTACCTTTCCTGTTCTAAAAGCAGCTTCAGAGGGAATCCACATTAATCTTGTTCACGCGCCTGATGTAAAGGTTTCTCCAGTGGAGCCAGAAACAAGAACTGTTCCATCAGAAATAGTAAATTTAGCATCCGGACTCGTCATCCCGATGCCAACCTTGCCCATAATATAAGAATCGCCTGTTCCATCAATACTTAATGAACCATCTGCCTCGATATTTCCATCTGAATCAATATGAACAACCTCTACATTACCTGAATCTTTTACCGAGAAAGAACTTGTGCCATCTACAGAATCTAATACCGCCTCAATGTTATCAGCATAACCTTTACTGGTTTTCGCCAAAAACAACCCTGCTAAACCGATTACTAAAATTATCCTTTTTATCTTCCCCCTCCCCTCAAAAACAAAACATAACTCTTTTTACACTCTTTAGGTCAATATTATTTTAACTGCCTCTATTTATCTGGGAATCTTCTACTAATCTTTTACCTGATACCAACCCCTACATAATATAACCATAATACAACGTGCACCTCCTTTTTATTTTCCCTTATAGACTATTTCAATCATCTATTTTAAAAATGCAGCTCTGTTTTTATTGTATCTTTCCTTAATCCAAGATGAATTTGATAGGCTATTATAATATTTTGGAAGCAAAAGAAAGTATTGTCAAGAATTTACACACAATATTTTACAGTGCTCCCAGAAACTTTATATTGACATTAAAATATATCTTATGTTAGAATTAATTCAGATGGATGAACGGCGCCAAACTATCCGTATAAGCGATAGTTTCAAAATTACCTACAAAGTAATAAGCCCTCCTGATGGATGGGGAAATGCTGTAAGTATGAATATAAGCAAAGGAGGTATAGCTTTTCCTGTTAATCAAAGGCTTCTTCCGGGAATAGTCATTGAACTTCAAATTAAGCTTTTAGAGAATACTTCCCCTATAGAGGCTACAGGGGAAGTAGTTTGGGTAAAAGAAAATCCAGAAAAAGAAAATCAGGAATTCCCCTATATAATAGGGATAAAATTTATCAATATTGATTTGCGTGAACGAGATAGAATTTACTCCTATATCGATAAAAAACTCCAAGAAAACCCCTCTTCAGGAATAGAACGAATTAAATAGCTCTATTCTTCCCTCAGAAATCTTACGTGTATTTTTCAATAGAAGCAATAAGCTTTTCTGTAGTCACGGGTTTAGCAATAAAAGGATGCCCTCCGATAATCCCGTCTTGAGAGACAACCTCGTCTTCTTTTACAATAGCAGTAAGAAATATAAGAGGAATGTTATGAAACTGTTTATTTGCTCGTATCTCTTCCGCTATCTCTCCTCCATCCATATCAGGCATCACAATATCTAAAAATATAATATGAGGATTAAATTCTCTTATTGCTTCAATAGCCTTTTTGCCCTCATTCTCTGTACGCACAATATATTTACCTGTCTCCTCAAGATTAAGCTTTACCATTTGAGTAAAACTTTTCTCATCATCAACGATAAGTACTCTTTTTTTATCCATATCTACTCCTTTCTTATCCTAAAAAATATCTTCACTCTTACGCCTCCTTCTTTTTTATTCTCAATTTCTATTCTGCCCCTATGCATCTCAATAATACTTCTCACAATGGCCAAACCTAACCCTGCACCTCCTTTATCCCGTCTGGTAGTAAAAAAAGGGTCAAATATTTTATCAATAATATCTTCGGGAATCCCACAACCTGTATCTTCAACTTCAACAATCAACATTTCATTACTTCCTCTATACGTCTTTATCCTTAAAATACCTCCTTTTTCCATTGCGTAAGTAGCATTCATAAATATATTCACAAAAACCTGCTCAATCCTATTTTTATCTATCTCAACTAAAGGTAATTCTCTGCCAAAATCTCTAATCACTTTAATCTGACGTCTATCAAACTGATGCTTAAGAAGAAAAACACACTCTTCTAAAAGAGAATTAATATCAATCGTGGATACATCTATCTTGGAAATAGAAGAAAAATCAAGAAGTCCTCTAACAATATTATCAGCCCTTTTAATTGCTTCCTTTATATTAGCAAAAGTAAGTCTTATATTCTCATCATAAGAATCTATCTTTCTCTCTAAAAATTCTACCCCCTGTAGAATTATTGCCAGAGGATTTTTAACCTCATGAGCTACTCCGCTTGCAAGCATTCCTATAACCTGCATCTTTTCAGCTTGGATAAGCTGAGACTGTGTCTCTTTTAATCTCTTATAAGCAACAAGCAACTCCCTTTCTTTCTCTTCGCGTTCCTTAATCTGCTCAATAAGTAACCTATTTGATTCAGAAAGCTCGTGAGTACGTTCCTTTACTTTCTCTTCTAACATTTCACAGGATTCCTTCAATGCTCTTTTTATATGACTGCGTTCTACAGCATATTGTAATGAACGTATAAGTAAAGCAGAATTTACTTCACTTTTTATAAGATAATCCTCAGCGCCTCTCTTTACTGCCTCTACAGCAACATCGGTGTCTTCCCATCCGGTAAGCACTACTATAGCTAGAGAACTGGCCTCTCTTATATTACTTAGAGTTTCTAACCCTTTACTATCAGGAAGATAGAGGTCTAATAAAATAATATCTATCTTATTGTTTTCTAACTCATTTAACCCTTTCTTTAATGTATCTACCCACTTAACATTAAAACGACTTTTCTCGGATTTTTTAAGCATATCTTCAATTAAATAAGCTACACTACGCTCATCTTCAATAAGCAAAACATTTATTTTTTTATCTTCCATAATAACTTATTAATTTAAGAAAATAATTTTAATTCAAAATTGGATGAAAAAGATAAATGAAATCAACCTACTTGTGCAGATACAAGACTTACTCTAACGAGAACACAGGTCTCAAGATAATCTAAATTGAATGGTTTAATAATATACTCATACGCTCCCAGTCTCTTTGCTTCCTCAAATATTTCTTCATCCTTTATTCCTGTTACCATTATAACACCTACTTTATCGTCCATTTCTCTTATACGTTTCAATACTACTATCCCGTCCATTCCCGGAAGTCTTACATCTAAAAGAACTAAGATGGGCTTTTCTTTTTTTAATATCTCTAGGGCCTCCTCACCGTCTTTTGCAGTAAAAGCGTTATAGCCTTTTTTGGTAAGAAAGTCCTTAATAAGAGAAGAAATTGCCTCGTCATCATCAACAATAAGAATTTTATCCTCATTATACTCTCTCTTTAAACTAAAAATATTATTAATTGATTTAATGATAACCTTAATCCCTAAATTTTTCCGTAAAAAACCACTCGCTCCTGAAATCCGGGCCTCTTTTTCTAAATCCTCACTCTCTATGCCTGTCAACATAATTATTTTAGTCTTTATATCGTTTTTTCTTACTCTCTTTAGTATCTCTATGCCATTAATGCGAGGCATATTAAAGTCTAAAAGGACCAAATCGGGTTTTTCCTCTCTAATAGCTTTTATAGCCTCTTCTCCTCCACTTATAGTAACTACTTTATATCCTTCTCGGGTTAAAATATCATAAAAAAGGTCTCTTACTTCCAATTCATCATCAACTACTAAAATTTTCTTTTCCATTTTCTTTAACCTTTAACTAATAAGGAGGTAATCAGTGTATCTACTTTCTCTAAATCACAGGGTTTAATTAAATAATCACAAGCTCCTAACTTTTTTGCCTCTTCCATAATATAGTTATCCTGGGCAGAGGTCAACATAACTACGTCAATTTTTTTATCTAACTCTTTTATTGCCTTAAGCACCATAAGCCCATCCATGCCCGGCATTCTAAAATCAAGAAAAACTATCTTTGGCCTATCCACTTTTACCTTCATAAGTGATTCCTCTCCTGAAGAAGCTGTTATTACATGATGACCTTTCTTGCTTAAAAACATCTCTAACACTTCTCTTATCTGGTCATTATCATCTACAACTAAAATTGTACTCTTATAACTCTGGTCTAATAAGGGTGTATCTTTTTTTGTGTCTTCTTTTAAAACCTCAATAATTTTTTTTATCATAAAATGGGTGGAGAAATCCTTCCTGATTATCCTATCCAAACCTATCTGGCTTGCCAATTTTTTGTTTTCTTCTTGAGGCTTTCTGTCTGTAAGAACAATTATTTTTGTTTCTCTGTCAAACTCTCTAATTTTTTTTGCGGCCTCAAACCCACCTAATTGAGGCATATCTTCATCAAGAATAATAAGCCTGAATCTCTCTTCAAGAAGGCGGTTAAAAGCTTCTTTTGCGGTAGGAGTACAGGTAACTTTATAACAGAGAGAGGAAAGTATTTCGTAAAATTTCTCTCTTGTATCTATATTATCATCTACAACAAGAATTTTATCCCACATTACTATTTATTAGAAAGCTTCTCTTCTATTAACCTAATTAGTTCTTCCAAATCTATAGGTTTAATAAGAATATCTTTTTTATTATACCCCAATCTTTTTATAGTATCAATATTCTTATCCATCCCCAATGAGCCACTTAAAATAATTACAGGAGGGTGTTTATCTTTCTTATGTATTACTTTAAGCACCTCTACGCCGTTTACTTTGGGCATCTTCATATCTAAAATTACCAAATCTACTTTTTCTGATATAACCTTTTCTATACCTTCTTCTCCTCCATAAGCACTTATTACTTCATACCCCTTTTTAGCGAGAAACTTTTCTAAAATATCAACTATTTCCTTCTCGTCATCGATAACAAGAATTTTATACATTTTCATCTCCTTTGATTGGTAAAATTATTACTGCTGTGGTTCCCTCCCCTAAAATACTCTCAAACCACATTTCTCCTTTATGATGCTTAATTATACTGTAACACACAGCAAGCCCAAGACCTGTACCTTTTTCTTTAGTGGTAAAAAAAGGGTCAAACGCCTTTTCTAACATCTCCTTATCCATCCCATATCCTGAGTCTTTTATCTCTATCTTAATACCTTCAGGGACCAAAGAAGTTTTAATTTTAATGTGCCCTCCTTCAGGCATAACATCTCTAGCATTGTTAAACAAGTTCATAAATACCTCCTGAAGTTGCTTCTCATCTCCTCTTATTAAAGGTAAGTTAGCTTCAAACTCTCTAATTATACTAATGTTTGCTAAACTAAACTGGTGCTCCACAAGAGAAATTACTTCTTCAAGAGAATGATTTATATTTATTTCTCTAAATTCTCCTTTACTGGGACGGGAAAATTTTAAAAGCCTCTGAATGATGTCTTTTGCCCGTTGGCATTCTTTAATAATAATATTAAGATTATTTTTTATTTCTTCATTTTGAATTTCTTCCATAAGAGAAAGTTGTGCTCTTCCAGAAATGACCATAAGAGGGTTGTTCACCTCATGAGCCATATCTGCAACCAATTTTCCTAATTGGGCAAGTCTTTGAGATTTCTCCATTTCTTTTTTTTCTGTTACATCATAACCTAATGCCACAGCCCCCATAACTCTATCTTCATTATCCTTTAAGGGTGCTATGTCCCAGGAAAGTATAACTTTTTTATTATCACGTGTTTTTACAGCCACCTCAAAGCCTTTTGTTTTCTTACCCCTTGCAATTTCATTACAGACCTCTCTTGCTTTTTCTTTATCCTCCTCAAGGATAAAACTCTCATACCACTTCTTTCCGATAATTTCCTTACGGCTGTATCCCAAAAATTCCTCAGCAAAACGATTAACGCTTATAATAGCTCCTTCTTTATCTAAAACATAAATAGCTGACTGTGCACTTTCTAAGATATTCTCTATAAAAACTTTTGTAGAAATAAGTTCTTCCTGTGTCCTTTTAAACTCAATAATCTCTGCCAATACAGTAGAAACAGCCAGAAAGAACTCTCTTGTTATGCTCACCAGCTCTTTTCCGTAATCACTATAAAGCATAAGCATTCCCCGAATGTTCTCTTCATCATACTTGCCCCCATAACCGATAATAAAACAGAAATGAGTATGTTTTTCTCCCTCTCCATATTCACATTTTTCCTCTTCACTATGACTGTGGATAAATAAAGGCTTCCCTTCTGATACAGAGTTACCACAGATATTATCAAAAGGAATTCGCATACCTATTTCTTTTAAATAAGGCAATCCCAGTTCTGTGCTTAATATAAATTCTCTATTTTTATTATCCGCTAAAAAAATAGCGCCCTTTGGTTTTACACTGAGCCAGGGAAATGAAACTAAAGAATAAAGGGAACGCTCTAAAATTTCTTTTAAAGAAATATTTTCAAAAGATAGCTTAACAATCTCATTGATAATCGTCTTACTCCAATAAGCTAATTTTGCCTCTTCTTTTGCATTCTTTTCCTCGGTAATATCAGCAATGATACAGATTACCCCCTTAAAAACCCCCTCTTTCAGAAGAGGATCAAGCGTAATTAAAAGCTGTCGCTCATTATACTTACACTCATAAGATTGATGCTCTTTTGTTTCCAGAGTTTTTGTAAAAAGTTTTTCTTTAAGTTTTAAATGAGGGATAAATATCTCAAAAAATTCTTTACCTTTCATCTCTCTATAAGAAAGCCCTAAGATATCTTTAAAAGCCTTATTTGCCCGTAATATCCTGCCTTCTTTGTTTAAAAGTACCACACCATCCAACATAGAATCAAAGGTAGAACGCCACTCTTCTGCTACCCTCTTAAGTGTTTCTTCAAAATTTATCCTCTCAGTAATATCGTGCAATAAGATAAGATAAGCTTCTTCTCCTTTCCATTCTACTTCCACGATTCTCATTTCTGCTCTTTTTGTAACCTCGCCTTTCTGCGGAATAATATCAACTTCCATCATTTCTTTTTCCATACAGGGAAACCCTAATAAACTCCCCAAAATATTACTCTTAGAAATACCAAAAAGCTCACATAAAACTGAATTGGCGAATAGGACTTCTCCTTTTCTATTCACTACCACGATACCTTCGTAACTTTTCTCTATAATATTAAGAAATGTCCTTCTACTAATTTCTATATCTTCTTTTGCCTCTGCTAAATCTTCTAAAATATTCAATATAGCCTCTTGAGACTCTCTGAGGTCTTTTGTGCGCTGGGAAATTTTTTCCTCTAAAACCTCCTGTTCTTTTTTAAGTCTAAAGTCTGCTTCCTCTACACGCCTAACAAGACTCTTAATCCGTTGCACATCCTGGGCTATAAATAAAAGCATAAAGTCTCGCTGGGTTTTTTCTTTGTCGCCAATCCACATTAATATAATAGAAAGAACAACAGGAATTTTCTCTTTTCCTTTAGTTAAATATTCAACATCAAGATTTCTCAATATACCTTTTTCTAATAAAATCTCCATTCTCTTAGCGTCCAATATCTCTTTGGACATAATTTTTTCTATAGAAGAAGTAATGATTTCTTCTTTGGTATAACCCAGTAAATTAAGAGTGACAGAATTCACCATATTTATCCTTTTTTTTGCATCAGTAACTACTAAAGAATCACTTATATTTTCAATAATTGACTCTAAATAGGTTTTAGAAAAAACAATTTTCTCTTGAGAGGCTAACAGTAATTCTTCAATTCTGTTAATAGAATCCGCTACCTTACCAAATTCATCTTTACGTCCCAACTTAATTCTATAAGTTAACTCTCCTCCAGAAAATCTATTAAGTCCTTTCAGGATAAGTTGTAAGGGGTTAATTACGAAAGCCTTATTAAAAAAAGCTATACTTATAATGACAAAAAACACAAATATAGCATAAAGCAAAAAGTAACGCTGTTTTATTCCCTTAACTCCTTCATCAACAATTTTTGTTAAAACCCCTATTCTAATTGCTCCCTGGCGATTCCCTTTATTATCATAAAGAGGCAGAGAAAAATCATAAACACAGCTTTTTTTATCGAAACATAAATGCCGAACTAACCTTTTATTTGCCTTTAAGCTCTTTAATGTTGCTCCATCCTTATACACTGTGCCCTTTTCTTTTTTTCTGTTATGATAATATACCCTGCCTTCTTTATCTGTAATAAAACAATACACTCCATAAGGAATTTGCTCTACTATCTTTTTGCACTCCTCATCCACTCCTTTAATTTCTTTTAAAGGAACTCCTAAAGAAGTTATCTTTTCTAAACTTTCTTTTAAAATAGAAGCTCGAAGAAATACTCTCTCAATAATATTTTTCTTATAGACAGAAACAAAATCTCTAAGAACCAAAGTAATTCCTATTCCCCCTGCTAAAAGCAAAATTCCTGAGATAACAAAAATCAATTTCCCTTTTAAACCTAATTTAACCATATTTCTTTTTATTATTATAACTATTGGCTGTTGTGTTTCTCTAGTAGCTCTCTTAAATGCCTAATCTCTTCCTTTAACTGCCTCATCTTAAGTTCTCTACCCACAACAAAACGATGGTAAGTTTCTAATTCGTTTATCTTTCCCTTTAATTTTTTTTCTGTTTTCTTAAGTTCGGTAATATCTTCTCCTGAGCTTAAAGTCCCTATAATCTCACCTTTCTCATCGCAAATTACTGTATTATGCCAGGCAATTATTCTTTCACCTTCTTTTGTCAATACAGGATTTTCATAGTAGCTAAATTTTTCTATTTCTCCCTTCAGAAGATGATTGAATACATTCTTAACTTCTTCTTTTATCTCAGGTGATAAGAAATTATCAAACCAGTCTTTACCTATAATTTCCTCTTCCTTATAACCCAATACCTCACATCCCTTTTTATTAATGAGAAAAACTTTTCCTTCTTTATCGAGAACCATAAGAATAGTTCCTGCAATATCAAAATACATCTTTGCTTTATCTTTCTCAGAACGCAGCTTTTCTTCAATCTTTTTACGCTTAGTTATATCGATAGCCATAAAGACAAATCCATAGATTTCTCCCTTATCATCACGCTGACAAGCAGTAGATACACTTACAACAATCCTCTTCCCGTCTTTTCTATACCAAACATACTCCTTCTCCTCAAGAAGTCCTGAACGGGCATGTTCTACTAAAGAACAAAAACGAGGAAATTGAGGGCTTTCTTTAATCTCGCCTCGTTCTTCTTTTGGAGAGAAAAACATACATATACTTCTTCCTCTTATCTCATAAGCGCTATAACCTAAGATATACTCAGCACCTTTATTAAAAACCTTTATTCTACCCTCTAAATCTGCAGTAATAATTGCTACCGCACTAGCAGCATCAAAAAGAGCCTTACGCTCCTCATATGCCTCTCTAATCTCCCTAAACATACGCCTTTGTTGACGAATAATAACAGTAAACACGATTATAAGAGAAACAACAAACATAACAATAACTATAACAATCATTCTGGAAATTAAAACTCCTCTCACCGGCCATAAAGATACGAGATACCACCCTCCATAGCCAACAGACTGTTTTATTAAGTAATAGGGCTTTTGATTAAAGAATACTTTTTCAGAAGAAAGATAGTGCTTTGCTAGGAGAGGAGTAAAATCAACTTCCCCAAACTGCCGAGATAAAACTATTTTCTCCTTAAGAGTCTCACTTATAGGATAAAAACTTCTAAAAAGAAATTGTTTGTCTCCTGAAATTAGCACTATTCCTTCAGGACTAATAAAAAAACTATGGTAAAAGCCCTCAAAATGAGAAACAAACCCCTCAAGATTCTTTTCCACTACAACAACTCCTATAATGCTATCTTTTTCATCTTTTATAGCTAAACTTACATAAAATATCCTTATATCCTCAACTAAATCCCTTAAAAAATAATACCCTTTCCCTTTTTCTATCGCCTCCTTAAAATACGGCTGGTTTATGAATGTCTTTTTTAAATAACTATTCCCTCCTTCTCTTTCAGAAGCAGCGATAATTAATCCTTTCTTGTTTACAATATAACAGGCGTCTATATCAAATAACTCCTTATACTCGTCAAGAAGATGATTAACTCTTTTTATTGCTAACTCATTACTATATTTAAGAACGTCCTTTACCCGTTTAGAAACACTTAAAGATTTTGCAACTTCTTCTGTCCTTATAAGAGCATCTTTTAGATGGTAGCTTAAATTATGTAAACTAAGATAGGCAATACTCTGTTCTTCTTTTTTATGGTATGCCTCAAAGGAATTTACTGCAAACCATCCCAGAACTAAAACAATAATAAAAATTAATCTACTACCATTCTTGAGATAAATACTTCTTTTATCATCTAAAGACGGCTCAAATTCTAAGAAACCACGATATAACAGATAAGCACAAATAAAAATTAATATACACAAAACTACTTCCACAGGAAAACCAAAGAAATACTTGAAACTTTCCTCGTTAAGCTTTGCAGAAAATAAAAATTTACTGGAAGGGACAATAATACCGCGCAGAAGAAAATATAATCCTAAAAAGATACTGAATATTTTTAAGAAAAAAGAATTTTCTTTTTGGATATAGTAGTAAAAAAATATAGCACACAACCCCCCTATAACTAAAGCAAAAACATAATGCAGGCCGGCAATAACTCCATCATATCCATATAATATCCAACTCAATCCATAAAAGAGAACTAAAAACACATAAAATACTTTGGGTATTACTTTAAAAAATAGTATATGGAAGATTCTTCTTAAGAAAGAAAAAAGAAAAAAATAGGAGATAAGAAAAAATATTGTCCGTATTATTTGAAACTCTATAGAATCCCCTAAATCACAGGCGAAAACTCTAAGCCACTCTCCTATTCCTGCAAAGAGAAAGAAACATCCTAAAATAGTATAAATAATTTTATGGGCTCTTTTTTGTGAAACCCTCCCAATACATAAACTAGAAAGCACAATGAGGCTTACTCCGTAAAGAAATACAATATAATCATACTGGGCAAGAAAAAAATCTCTCATCCTCTTTAAAATATGATTAGCTTTTAATATCTAAAGCTAAAAAGATTTTCTCTTCAAAAGAGAAATCTCCTATAATCTTTTTTATAGGATGGGGGGAAAGTTTAACCAGGGTGGGAATGATAAAAATAGCGTCTTCTCTCGCTTTATCTACATTTCTTAAAACATCAACGACTTCCAGACTATAGTTATCACCTAATCTTTCTTTAAAGAGTCTGTCTAACTTAGCAGGTAAATTTTTCGATAAACTCGCGTTAACATATAATCTAAAAATATATGAGGCGGGCATCTTCCCCTCAATATTTTTTATAGAAAATTTTTCCTCCACTCCCCTTCGCCTTCTTTTTTGAAAAGCAAATATATAATATTCAATAAAAATAAAACTGTCAATATAAATCTCTCTTTAAGGAAATTTACCCTAAAATAGATAAAATATAGAAATTATTAGCGAGAAATCTTAATTATTTTGTATTTTAAAACTCCTGCAGGAATTCTTATCTCTACTATATCACTTTCTTTATGCCCTAATAGGCTTTTTCCTACAGGAGAAGTAATAGAAATCATCCCTTTATCATAATCAGCCTCTGCTTCAGAAACTATTATGTATTCTAATTCTTCGTCTGTCTCTAAATCTTTTAACTTCACCTTTGCTCCAATTCTTACCTCAAAAGGATTAATATTTTCATTTTCGATAATCCGCGCCCGGCTTAATTTATCCTCAAGTTCAGCAATTTTCTTCTCATTCAATGCCTGTTCTTCTTTTGCCGCCATATACTCTGCATTCTCTGATAAATCGCCTAAAGCGCGTGCTTTTTTTAAAGCCTCAGAAATCTTTTTTCTCTTCACTTTCTTAAGATAATCCAATTCTTCTCTTAACTTTTCATAACCTTTACGTGTTAAATATATATCCATCATTTTCTCTCTTGAGACATTAAGGATAAAAATTTAAAGAAATTCTTATCATACACGATTTTATGGTAGATTCTCTTTAAAAAAATTTATTCTCTATAAATAACCGCCAAATAGTCTCTTCTATCGCAGAAAAATAAAAAATATAAAGTGCTAATATCCTATAATCCACTAAAATCTATAGAATCTATCACTTCCTTTGTCTCAGTTGCAATACTTTTGCCTGGTTCATAATAAGTTATTATAGATACAAAATACCCTTCACCTTCAAATATGTAAGAATCACTTACATATAAACCTGAAGGATGAGGAAGTGTAAAATGTGCTCCTTTATAATTTTTCACCTGAATTGCCTCAGGAGCTGAAATCCCCTCCATCCCTTTTCTTCTCATCTCTGAAACAATATCATCTGCCCACATCAAGGAAGATTTATTCTCGGGATTAGGCCAGAATTTAACCTCTATAAAGGGGAAACCAAAATTTCCTCTTGCAAGATAAGGCCCAGGATGGTATTTACAAAAGACTGCCCTTGGCTCTCCTGCTTTCTCAACCTCATCTTTGTTCAAAGCTACATACCAACCCTCAGGAGCTGTGATCTTAAAAGGAGGCTGTTTTCTTATATAATTTATCTGTTTAACATATTCTGGAGAGACCACCTCAAAAATTTCCCTTAAATCCCGAGGATAGCTACACATTATCGGAATTAGAAAACTTAATAAAGAAATAAAAGAGATAATTTTTACGAGATTAATATTAATCCTTCTCTTCACCATAACCTCCCTTCTAATTATTAGACCTTTTTCGTTTTATCTGAAGAAGCGCTCTCTTTACTAAAATCATCTATTCTAAAAGTTTCTCCTTTCTGAAACTTACACATAAACACAGACATAAAGTGTCTCTGAAAAAATCTTCTCAGAAGAAGAAACTATATTATCTAGATAAAAATAAAAACTCAATTAACTCCTCTTTTAAAAACAAACTCTTTAAAAAAAGGCTTTCTCTACTTTTATTATCAGCTAAATTTAATTTTAAAAGTTAAGGCCTTAATACTCTTTATGTATCCTTTATCTCTGTTTCTTCCTATTAAAACTCTATTTATTCCAACCTTATTGTTTTCTCAGAGAAATTATATAATTTAAATAATAAAGGATCAATGGTAGTTTGTCTAATTTCCTCCTACTCCTAAAAACCTCATCTTTATCTGAGAGATTTTCTATCTATAATTGCAAAATGTTTTATGCTCATCAAAACAAAGTATTTCTTATGCTCTGTTTTGCAATATTGCAAGCATCAGGCCTCACACATTTGATATCATTCAACATCATTTTATCTCTCTATTTTCTTCCTTTACTTCCTTAAAGAAGACAACAGATTCTGGATTTGTAAATAATAATTATTTAATTCTTTCAAGCTCTCTGCAGAACTCTTCAAGGGCATTTATTAATATATCAATTCTTTTATTCAGCTCTTCTTCAGGAGCCCTCGCTTTAACGTTAAACCCTCTGATGGTATTTTTTACAGTATCCCGAAATAGCTTACCAGCTTCATAAATCTCCTCCCCAAATTTTCTAACATACTCCTTAGGAGTATCTACAATCAATCTTCCTGAAGGATATATTCCAAAAATACCCTTCCCATCCCACCGTAACACATAGTGACGGGATGTATTTCTGTCTATAAAAAGAGAAGGGAATTTTTTCTCTAAATTTGGTATTTCAATATTTACAACTCTATTTACTGCGATATACCCTCTCTCTTCTTTCTCTATGCCGTATCGTAATAAATCATCCAAAGCACCTTCTCTTTTCTGCCCAAGATAAATATCATCTAATGACATTTTCATTGTAACTTCTCTCAAAGATAATATCTCTATATTTATCCTTTCTTTCTCTGCTTTTGATAAATCATTTATCCAACATACCATCATATCACAACTCTTCTCATCATGCTTCTGCGCTATAAAATGAGATGCTAAATATTCAAATTCCACTCTTATTTTCTTTCTATTATAAGTATCATAAAATATCCCATCGGGAAAAGCTGTTTGTAATTGCAGAATACACCAGGAAGGTCTAATCTTATGCATTAAGAACAAAAATAACGCTATAGCCTCTTGTTCATTGTTAGGTTCGTATACAATACCCTTAAAATCTCTTCGTATTTGCATTGCAGGAAATTAAACTTTTTACATAAATTAAATATTCCTTTAGGTAAGTTCAAACTATAATATTATATCTCTTTTATTTTATCTCGCACAATACTACTCAGAAAGACAAAATAATCTTTAATATATTTCTAACTTCTCTCAAATACTCTCTTTAAGAAACCATTACTAAAATTATAAAAATATAAAGAAAAAATAAATAAATGGATTCTTCAAATAAAAAAACATAAATGCACTATTTTTGAGAAGGTAGAAAATCTACACTTCCTTTTTCCCCAAAAGATTTAACTTCATATAACTATTTTAGTAATTTTACTTGATATAGGTTTTATTTAGACTTTGTAAAAATAAGCCCCTTAAGCCAGAGCGCACGCAGAAGATGTCCTGTGGCAATAAACATTAAGCCTAATAGCAAGGAACCAAAAGCTGCACCCAAATTTTCCCAGAGGAAACTGAAAAATACAGTATAGGTCTGTATGATAAGAAATGTTAATCCAAAATTAAAAAATAATCTATCTTCCTTTATAGCCCCATAAAAAAGGGCGCAAAGGGAACTTCCGAGAAACAACAGATTTGTCATCCACAACTCCCCTGCTGTAGGAAATGTCCACTCTTCCCTGAAATAAAAACCAAAAATAGACATTATCCATAAAGACAAATATCCAAATAAAAGACCTGCTGCTTCATATGTCCGCCCAAACAAAAACTGAAACTTATCCTCGCAAGCCTCAACCTTCTTTATATGTCTTAACCCCACCACTACAAAAATAATACCCAATAGTAACTGAATCACTGGCATATCCATACCTACCTCATAACAGGCAAAATAATATGCTGTAGAAAGCCCTACAGTATGCCCTAAAAACCCTATACCGAATATTAAAGCTATCTGGTCGTGCATAAGGTAGGCAATGATAAAGAAAAAAAGTGCCCCTATAAGAGAAAAAAGTGGGAAAATGGTCTGCTCTCCTATAAGTTCCCAAGAAAAACCAGGATACAACATATAATTTAGAAATTGCCATCCTGCTGAAGCCAGAATATAACCTATAATAAAAGAAGAGGTACCTAAACGCAACCCTTCCTCACGCAAAAAACCTAATCGCGTAACTACTTTATCTGACCTTTTTCTCAATCTAACACCAATTGTATGAAACAAACTCCACCCCAATAAACAAAATACACCACCTAACAACTGCTGATAATGTTGGGGAGAAACAAGCTTTGCTAAGGCAATGATGGGAGTAATAAGGGTATATAAAAAACGTCCTATAGCAAGAAAAAAAGATATATTTATCAATCTCAACGTAGCCACCACTCCAAATACCACCCAGAAAGCGCCTATTATGAAAAACACACGTATTAATCTCATAAATTGCCGGCGACGTTGTTCTCTCATATAATCAGATATCTTTTTAACCTGCTCTTCACTTATCAAACCACAACTATGCCATCTTTTTAAGTAACGCATTAATTTCCCATATCTCATTTACACCTCCTTCTTTTCGGGTGGACTG
>Ga0180301_10000618_pt1 | contig 27294 bp, 54 predicted proteins | sample GuaBasSediGuay16_FD_121797 | JGI IMG/M metagenome (GOLD analysis project Ga0180301, IMG submission 121797) | Subseafloor sediment microbial communities from Guaymas Basin, Gulf of California, Mexico - Guay16, Core 4569-2, 12-15 cm | ecosystem: Environmental > Aquatic > Marine > Hydrothermal... | reverse complement strand
TTGTATAAATATCCTCTTTTATTTGAAGTATTAACAAATAAAACAGAAGTTCCAGAAGAGTTTTGAACATCAAATGCTGAGCCATCTGTTTTTATTGTGAGGAGTCCTGTCATTGTGTCTCCTGTTTCATTTACATAAATATCCGCTCCTGAATCTTGGTCTGTTGCACAACTTAAAATAGAACCATCAAAAGTTAATTTATCTGTTCCTGAACATATTGGAATGTTTGTTATATTTTGATAAGCTACTAAAGTTTTGTTTTCTAAAGGAAGGTCTGAAGTTTGAAGAAAATTGGAAGAGGGTTTCACAATTATTACTTCTGCGAGTATTAGTGGCATTAAGATTAATAGAGATGTCAATATCAATAATTTTTTCATGAGAATATAATGATTTCAGTATTTAAATTATTTTTCAATAAACAATAAACAATAAAAGATTCAAGAGAAAGTACAATAATATAAAATACACAAAAAATCAAAAAATTTATAAACTACTAAAAATATATATTAATATGTCAAAAGTTACAATCCTAATATCAGAAGAATTTTGGGAATATCTAAATAAACAGAAAAAAAGAGGGGAAACTTTTGAAGATATTTTAAAAAGATTAATCCAGGATAAAAAATCCAGCGAAAATAAAAAATAATGATAAAATGAAAGGAGGAAAGATGCTTAAAAAAAAGAAAGTTTCTGAAGAAAATTTTCCTGAGGAAGTGATTGATTTTCCTGAAGATCCACAGACAGAGATTGAGGAACTCAAAAGGAAAATAGAGGTTTTAGAAAATCAAAAGAAACAGGAAGAAGATGTGCCTGAGGAAGAATTGGAGGTCGAAAAAGCTTCTACTCCAGCTGCCATTCCAACCGTCCCAAGACTGATTTATTTATCAGACAGCGAAGCAATAAGACAAATTTTAGCTGAGATTCAAAGTCTGAGAGATTTCATTGAAGAAAAATTCAAGAAATGAAGGGATTATGGCAAAAGAAAAATGTCCTATTGAAAAATATATTTTAGGATATGATAAATGCCCTTTTCAGAAGATGTGTACAAGCAAATATAAAAAAGTATGTAAGTATAATCACAAATTAATAAAGAATTTTAAAATAAAAATTAAAGTTTAAATGATAGAATTAAGAGCTTATCATCCCTTGTCGAATACTCATATTACAGAGAGATTTATTAAAGGTATTAGATATATTAAGGTTACTCCGAAAAGTATAATGCCTTTAATTTTGGAAAAATTGAAGAAGATGTTTGAGAACAAACCTGTTGAATTCGAAGTTTCTGAATTAGGTTGGATTAAAATAGAGAAAATAAAGAGAGATGAACAAATGGAAAAAGCAATAAAAAAACTGGGAGTCAAAGAGGAAGGAATAGATGAAAGATATGTTTTAGAGCAGGAAGCCAAGATGCTTAAAAGTCAGGGCTATGTCGTAAAAATTAAAGAGATAAATGAATGATGGAGGACAAAAAGATGAATCAACCGAGAATTAAAAATCCGATAGATTTATTCTTTAAACTTGGAGATAAAATAACCAAAAATGATCCTGTTCGCCAACAGGAATTCACTTATTATATGCTTTGGATACTCTTTTTAGCTTTTTTGGGATTGTTTTTTACTAATCTTTTTAGATTTATAAAAACCTTAGATCCTTGGAACTTAATTTGGAGTGCCGTAGGTTTTGCGATTATGTCCCTGCAGTATTTAAATTTAAGGAATTTTTATCAGATGAGAAAAGCGAGAATTGAATTTGAATCTAAAAGGATAAATGAAGAAAGTGAAAATAAAATTGAAGATGTGGATGAAATGCTAAAAGGATTCACAAAATGAATACAAGAGAAGAAATTGAAGAATTACAGAGAAGATTAGATAGATTAAAACAATTAGATAGGAATTTTGGTATAAATCACCCTATAAGCGAGAGGAGAGGAAATCTCAGAGGAGATAAGATAACAGAAAAAATGAGAAAATGGCTTTTTATAATACTGACAAGCTTAGTTGCGGGAATAGCTGTTATATTAATTATCTGGAGAATAATAAGTAGGTTTTTTTAGGAAATGGAGATCAAATATATTGATTATGGAATTGGAAATAGAGTTGGAAATACAATATTTCTAAATAAGAATCTAAAAAAATATCCTGCATTGTATAATGCCGTGTTAGACCATGAAAAAAAACATTCTGGGAATTACTCAAAAAAGGATTTTCTTCTTGATTTTCATAATAGAGAGTTAAGAGGAGTAAAAGGAGAGTATTTTAGATTTATTCTCGAAAATCCGAGGTCTTGGATTAATTTCTTTCCGATAATAAAATTAGGAAATAAATGGTGTATTGATATTTCTCTTACTTTATTTTGGCTTATCATGGCCTCTTTTTTCATATTTATCTTCTTGTTTCTAAAATGACGATTAATATAAGTCCAAAACAAGAAAGAATAATTTATGTAATCTTAATACTGATCATTATAACTATGACTATAAAAATAAAATTGCAGGAAAAAAACTACGATTGCAACGAGTGCATCATAAAATTAAAACACTGGTTTAGATTTTCGAAGGGTAAGGTATTTATCCTTGAAGTCCCTATAAAAAAACTTTATGAAGGATACATTGACGGTAAATGCCCTGTGATGTGGGATGAAGTTAATGGATTTTCTTTTACTGAAAAATTTAATGTAACTTATGAATACAATGGATAAAGAATTAAAGATAATGTTTTTATTGAAAGTTTTATTGTTAATTTGTTTAGGAATATTCTTCTTTGTTTTCATTACTTCTGTCAAGACGAATTGCCAAGCGTGTTCTTTTGAAATAGATAATAAGCTAATTTCCGTAGAAGAATTCTTCCAGTTGTATCATGGAAAGTGTTTAACAAATTTTAGATCTCTGCCTTTGAATTTGTCAATAGATCTTCCTAAAAATTCTTAGAGTTCACCTTGTAATTTACCCTTAGCAACCCTGTTACCTTTCAGTTTTTCTTCTATGTTATTAACTAAGGCAGATTTCATTTTCTTTCCAACTACTTCTGGACTAACAACCTTATATTTTTTCTTTTTCATTTTAGCTTCCAATCCTATATACAGTAGTATTACAGAATGGACATTTTCCCTTGTAAAACACTCTATTTTTGATTTTTTCTTTTGTTATGTTCTTCATCTCTACCTTCTTTTTGCATTTCATACAATACCCTTTCATATTCTAAAATATCTCCTTGGTTTTGATTTTCTCTTTTCTCTTTCTTTAGGTTTTATCTTTTGAGCTGTTTTGAGGACTTTGTCAAATAAAATTAATCCTATTCCAGCTCCGATAATTCCTTTGACTTCCATCTTGAATTTTTAATCCTGTGTGGGTCTTCTATCTTTTTTTCTTCTTTTTCCTTGATTTCTTCTTTTTTTTCATTTCCTATTTTCTTTAACTTTAATTTAATTATAATAAACTGAAAAAATAATTAGCATCTGCCTGAGCTGCCCTTTTTGTTGCGGGATCTTTTGTAACATTTGCCAAGGCCTGTAAAGCTCTTGCAGCAGATAATCTTCTTTTATGCAGACTCCAATTACTCGGACGGGATGCCAAAGCCAGTCTCCTTCTTGTTTCAGGAGACTGGCTTTTACTCCAACCGCCCAGGTTGTAAGGAGGTCTTTTTTTTACAGCTTCTTGGAACCATTTTTTTGGCATTTTACCTGAAACCAAATAATTCAGCAGTGGAAGCATCTCCCCTCTGCCGAGGATTTAAATCAAAGTTTAATTCAACTGGTTGCATTCTGACTCCCCAAATTTTTTCTCCCCTGCCAAACGTTTGTCTTAAAACATTTTCATGGAAAGAAAAATCTTCTCGAGGAGGTTTGAATTCTGATAATCTTTTTCCTAATGTAAAGCCTAATCTTTCAAAATGCCTAATCCTCTCGGCTTTTCTTTTTTCTTCTTCACTTAATAATAATTTTTTCTTTTTTATTTTTTCTTTTTTATCTTTTCCTGATTCTTCTTTAGTTTTAAGAGAATTATTTTTAGACAAATCTAAATAATAATTTTGTTTCTTCTTAATTCCAAATAACATCTTATTATTTTTTATACTTCCTTTTATGTTTTTTCTTATGTTTCTTTTTTTTGTCCCTAAATGATCCTATTCTTCCTGAAAAGCCACTTTTAAATCCTCTGCTAAAAGAAACTATCTCCTCTGATATCATTTTAATCTTTTTATGATTAATAGACTACTCCTGTATCTTCTCCTTTTCTTCCGAATGCTATAAAGATTATCGCAAGGATTAGTCCAGCGATACCGACGATTACTATTATGTCAAACCAGTTTCCATACTCTCCAAGCCCAATGACTGCCTTATTTGGAAGATCCCATTGAACTTCACTTGTATTGTACCAATCATAAGTACAGGCTGCATCATTGAAAGTGGCTGCCGTTGCATTTGTTAGTGTAATTACTCCGTTAGATGAACTTATAGAAACCGTGTAGTTTGCAGAAACTATTGTATTATTCACTGCACAAGCAGTTGCTGTTCCACTTCCTGTAACGTTACAATAACAAGTGCTAACAGATTTACCCCAAGTGTTAGCGAGAGTGTCTCCAGTGCTATTAATGAAAGTTGTTTCATTGTGTGTTGTAACTGTTCCTAAATCAGTTAATCTATTATCTCTGTAAGTAAGGAGCATCCTTGCTCCAATGGTCACTGTTATTCCTAAAACTAAGATACCAATGGCTAAATCAGTTAAATCAACTGCAGAGTATCTCTTTTTCATTCTCTTATTCTAAAAAAGATGATAACTTTCTGCTTAATAAGTTACTCCACCTGCCCCTCTTCTTCCGAATGCCATAAAGATCAATGATAGGATAACTGCTGCAACACCAACAATTACTATTATGTCAAACCAGTTTCCGTATTCTGAAAGTCCAGTAGCTGCTTTGTCAGCTAAGTTGTAAGCAGTGTCGTTTGCTGTGTTTGTATCTCTTACATTAAGCAATATTGTTGCACCGATAGATACTACGATACCTAATACGACAATACCTATTGCGAGGTCTGTTAAGTCAACTGCAGATGTTCTGACTTGCATTTCTTCAGATTGCATCTTTTCCATCTTTTCCTCCGTTTAATTAACTTAGAAGTCAAGAAAAATTATTATAAATGTTTGTTATAAATTGTAACAGAGTCATATCAATTCTAATACACCTTTATTGAGTCCTATCTTTCTAACTTTAAAAACAAATTTTGTTTTCCCGTTTATTTTTCCTGCTGCAATCTGAGAAGCTAAAGTGCCGTTTATTGTTATTTGTTTTAGATTGTATCTTTTCTTAAATTCTTCTGCGATTTCTTTTCTTATTCTTTCCAGTGTTTCTGCCAAGCTTTCATCTATTCTAACAGGAATTGTCCTTTTCATTTTTAATATCTTTCCTCACTTTTTGTTCCGATGGTAAATAAAATTGTGGCCATCAATAAAGAGATTACTATAACAGGACTTATTAAACTGATTCTCCAAAAATAAACTGAAAATACAAAACTGATGAAACAAGCAGATGCAAGAGCTCTTTTTGTTCCCATTGCTATACCAACAAAAAAGACCATTACAAAGATGATAACTATAACTGCGCTGGAAAAAAATCCTCCTGTAACATTGTTCATATATTTCACATAGTTTCCAATACCATCTATTGAAGTTCCATTACTGAAATTTGTAGGCCATTCGTGCCAAGTTGCATTTACCATCTTACATGTTTGGTTCTCCTTTTACTCCTTTTAATATTAAAAATACAATAAATATTAAAATTCCTGTATAAATTAGAGGAAATGCCCAAGTTGGAACAATATCTAATGTGGGGACTGTTGATTCATAAACTCCGATTGTTATGGGAATAAATTGCACAGTTAATAAAATTGTATTTGCTAATCCCTTTATTCCGTTCCAGACCTGAGCAAGTTTGCTTCCTGCCTGTTTCATTGTATCTAAATTGTCTCTTATTATTTGTGTTTTTGTTTCTAATTTTTTTTGATAGGATATGAGGTTTCCTTCAACACTCGCATATTTCGAATCAAGGGTTTGATTAGTTTCAGTAGTATTATAGGCGAGATAAGCATATCCCCCAAAGAATATTCCCATTACCAATAAGATAATTAAGAATGTTTGAGTTATAGTTGCACTTGAATTTCTTAGTTTTATTTTCTGATTAGCCATATTATAATTCCTCCTACAAAAGAGATGCTTAAAAAGGATGCATAATCTATTGGCTGAAATCCTAAAGCAACAGCCCCTAACATTCCAAGTAGCATACCCACGATTCCTAATACTGGAGTTATAAGGAAGAAAGTCATCACGACTCCTGCAAAGATGATAGCCATAACAGTCCCATTTATGTTTCCCAAAGTTTGATATATCTCACCTGAAACTTCTCCTATGGTTTTCATTAAGACATCAATCCATTTTAGGCTTCCTGAGGCATAGAAACTTGCAATATAAGTTCCATTGCCATATCCATTGATATTACAATATAATGTGGCAGAGCTTGAAGTTTCACAAGTTAAACAAATTTGAGTATCTCCTGTTATATTTCTTTTTATAACCCTCAAACAAACAGATTCTACCACTCCACTTGGCTTTACAAAAGTTAATACAAAATTTTTAGTTGTTTCATTGTAATACAAATTATAATCAAAATTTTCAAATTTTTTAAATTCAAAAGTTACTTCTTCTATTATTTCAAAGGTCTGAGGGGTTGAAGAAATTTTATACGGACTTGTTGTTTTCACTACCTCTCCGTCTTTCAAAAGAATGAATTTGTACAAGGTATCATACCAATTCAAATAAGCCAAATCCTTTCCATTTTCAGATGTTTTTGCCATGGCGACAGTGTAGTAAGTATCTGTTCCTATGTCATAAGATTGAATTTGAATGGTAACATTTGATATAGGATTTCTTGCAGCATCAACTGTTTCTAATTCTGTTAAAGTTGCTTTTGTATTATCTAACAGATACAAATCAATTAATTGAGTATCATTTGATATAGAAGCATTGTTTAAATAATAAAAATTAAGAGCAGATGCAATTCCATCAAATTCTATCTGTGCGTCTACATAAAATGTTTCATTATGAGAGATACAGAAGTCAAAAGTATAATTTGTTTCACTGGTGTATTCAAAGCTATAATTTCTTTTTACGCTCCCTCTTCCTAACCAGTGATCCCAGGCAGATTTAAATGTTGCATTTAAAACAGGATAAGGATTTGTTGCGTTGTGAATGGTGAAATTCACAGCTGGAGTATTGAATGTTGCATTACATAGTTGGAATATAGTTTTGTTTACTTCTTGTTGAAACACTGTTGTATTCTGTTTTAATATTTGGGTTGCAGTTACAAGAGTCCATTCCCAGAAAAATGTTTTATTCCCATTAGTATTTGTTAGAGGAATGTCAATGGCACTTGTAACCTTATAATCCCCATTTCCTAAATCCGTGACTGTAGAAGCATAACTTGTTCCATTATACCACAGGACAACAGAAGCAGAAGTAATCTGAGACACTGCATTTATGGATTGAGTGAATCCTTGATAAGAGGTTTCTAACACAGAGGCATTATAACTTGTTGAAACTTCTGAGAATGCAGAAGCTGTAAAAGTATAATTTGAAGCTGACCAATAAAAATTACTATCATTTCCATATGCTTTTACGTTCCAATGATAATCTTCTCCTAAATTAAAATTGGTTAGATTCCAAGTGATTTCTGTAGCAGAAGTTCCTGTAATTATTGTTGTATTAGTAACGAATTCAGAGTTACTTGAATCCCAGATGTATAATGTTGCATTTGTTATATTTAAATTTGTTGGAGTGAGTGTTGCATTAAATAAAATGTAATCAGAAACTTGCTTTGAACTGTCGGCAGGGACGTTTAAGGTGATATCGATGTTACTTAAAGTAATCTGTTTAATTGCAATTCCTGCTGGAGCTCCTATATTTATTGTAGATAGATCCACACCATCACTTAAATTATTTCCTGAAGAATCAAAATGATAAACAAAATTATCACCAAAATCTACAACCCAAAAACTTGAGTCACTTTCCATATCTATTCCTCTTGGAACTGAAACTCCTGCAGAAGAAATGTCAAAACCTCCTGTTAAATTATTTCCTGAAATATCAAAATGATAAATGAATAGGTCATCTAAGTCTCCTACCCAAAGATCATTTCCATCAACAACTATCCCGAAGGGATTACTGCTTCCATGCACCACTGTATCAAAATTATCGACGAAAGTTCCGTCTAACTTATAGTGATAGATTTCATCATTAGTTCTATCTGTAATCCAAATATCGCTTCCGTTGTTTGTTATTCCTCTAATTCCATCGGATGTTTGCGAAGAAGTGGAAAATCCAGTACTTAAATTATTTCCTGAAGAATCAAAGTGATAAACAAAAATATCAGCATTGTCTATAATCCAAAAATCAGATCCATCAGTTGTAATTCCTATCGGTTGATCATTTCCTGCTGAAAACGTTGAGAATCCGTCAGTTTGATTATCCCAAGAAGAATTAAAGTGAAATGTAAAATTAAGATCAAAATCAGTTATCCAGTATTCATCAGCTGAAAGAAAGTTAATAGAAGCAATGCTAAGAAAGATTATAAGTGTTAAATATAAAATCTTTTTTTCCATTAATAAGCACCTCCAGTTGTTCCTCTTCTTGTCCATATTACAACAGCCATTGCGACGAAGAAGATCATAATAATGACAGGCATATTCTTCATGAAAAGTCCCATAATATTATAATCATTTGAGGTGGAATTGAAATTTTGATTTTCTGAGATTTCTTGATAAACGTTGGAGTAAACTGCACCAAGTATTAAAGCTACTCCCAAAATCATTATTCCTATAAAAAAGAATGCTGGATGAGAACGAAGAAATAATGCCGAGATCATTACAAATCCAAAAAGTCCAACGATAAGTAAGGGAAATAAAGCATTTATCATAGTCAATGAAGTGGAAGTTTTGCTCAGAATTTCCGTGACATTTTTTCCAGCTTCTGCTGGTTTAGAAGAAATTAATCCTTGATTTATTTTTGGTTCTATCTGACCATATGCATAAGCCAGAATAATTATAAACAAAGCCACTCCAAAAATTATAACCATAACTAAAAAAATATCTCCAAATTCTGAATTTCTTTTTTTAAAATGTTTTAAAACTTCCACCTTATTGCTCTCTTCTCCTTTAATGACTTGATTATCTCTATAAAAAAGAATCCAAACAAATATAAAAACATTATTGATAAACTAACAATTGCGATTGTGTATCCGACAGTAATTATTTTATCAGAGTCAGATCCAACTGCAAGTATTTTTGCAGAGTTTATTAAAATGATCAACATTCCAAATGCAGAGAAATACATGAATGATTTAATGAGCCAGTATTCTTTATTGAATATGTAAAAACCTGCTAATGCATAAATTGAAATTAATCCTATCATTCCTATTATAAAAGCAGTTTCCCAGTCTGTCTTTGTTTCTCCGATTTCGATAATGAATTCTTCTATTCCTCCGTTATCACAATCGACAACTGCAGACCACTTTGCTGTATAGTTTGGGGCGTTGCCAGCATTAAAACCTCTGAATCCGTTAGCTAATACACTCATTGTTTGATTTGTATATAAGAAATTTTCTGTATCATTTATTATTGTAATATAACAATTAGTAGAATCAGGACATAGAGAATTATTCTCTTCTAAACATCTTACTCCTGTAATATTAACTAAACTTCCAGGATAAAATTGTATAGTATTTTGTGCAGAAATTATATTTAAACTAATAAAAAAAAATATAAAAATAATCAATGTTCTTCTATTCATAACTAAATCTCCTTCTTTTTTTAGCATCTTTTACTCCTTTAATGACATATATCGTATATGTTATAAAAAAATATGCTGTGAAAAAAGTAAATAAAACAATAGAAATTGTTAAAGCTACCGTAGTCATTGATTGAAGATTTGTTAAGGTGTTTCCTGTTTCATTTGCATCAACAATTATTCTCATTATCTGTGCAATCAAAATACACGTTCCTAAGGAGAACATTATTAATAGTGTCTTAATCCATCTCTGTTCCTTACTGAAAGCTTTTGCTAAGAACATCAGAATTGCTGCTAAGCAAACCAATGCTATTGTTACTGGAAGTGTCCAAGCCATTTTCTATTTATTGCCCAGGGGTGAACTTATTTTGTATCGCTCCAAGAATCTTGCTACTTCCTCCTTCACTCTGGGGAGCAGGAGCTCCTCCTCTTAAAGAAGAACCTGCGTCATAACTAAACTTTAAGATAAATATTCCCATTATAACTGCTGATGCAATTATCGTTAGGGGAATAATCATCTGCATTAGTCTATCTTTTTTCTTTGCTCTTCTCTCTACAGACGCTCTCTGTTCCTGAACCATAAAGTTCATATTGTCCCAATCGATAACATCGAAATCTAAAACGCCTAAAACCCAACGAGGATCAAAAGGCTGGTATTGATAAGCGTAAACGGTTTCTCCTTTATTATTTTTTATTGGAGTAAGCCTTGGCTTTATACCTGGGTTTTTCTGAGATATGGGAATTGGTTTATACTGCTTTGATCCATATCTAAATAAAAATGCTGCTCCCTCATTCCCTCTCATTAAGTTTATTATCTTCTCCAAGAAATTTGTATTTACTGCTTTGTTATGCAAGATCCATTCATAGTTCATTACAGGTATTGTATCTTTAGACTTTGCGAACTCATAACAGCTTAATCCTGTATCTCTGTCAACTTTTTTTCCTAACCTATCATTAGTCTTTATTAAGTTTTCTCCTCTTTTCTCCAATATTATTGCCTCAATAGGATATCTCTTCCATCTCTTCCTCAAAACAAATAAAATCACCAGTAAAATGAACGGCCAGGAGTAAAAGATAAAAGTGTACAGACTCTGCCATAAACTGTAAATAGACGCTAAAAATGATAACAACTTTTTACCTCCTTAAATTTTAATTATTATGAAAAGGGTGATTTAATTATACTCCTCTTTTTTTCTCCTTCCCAAGATTGCTCTACTCTTTGAACTGTCTTTTGAATTGCTTTGATTGTATGTCCCTCACAAGCTAAATATCTCGCATCTTTAACAATTGTTTTGATTTTACACTGGATCATAGGGAGGAGTTCTTTGTCTATCCCCCAACTTTTTTGTTTTAGAGCGAGTAAAGCTGCAAGTTTACATTCGAATTCTCTTAGATCATCTAAAATAGTTTCTTCGCTTAGATTAGTCAAAAGAGTTATTTGGTTATTTCCCATTGATTTTAATATTGAAAGTACTTCTTCTATCGCTTCGTCGTTAGGAACATAGATCTCTTTTTTGTATGGATTTCCTTCGCTATCTTTATAAGTTACTTCTTGCATCATATGTTCTCCTGTTTTTTTATCAACTTTAACAAAGTATGGTTTTGAAACTTGAACATAGGCATAAGTTCCATCGGGATATTGTTGAAGAGCTTCTCCTCTAAATTCTCTTCTTAATACAGGAAGAAGGTTTTGAATTTCTTTTAATAGAGAAGAAATAGATGCAAGAGATTGCCGAGTATCCATAATCTGATTAGGATAGGCCATCCCTCCTTCCATTGCAGTATCCGAGGCGGTTGTATGTTCTTTATTCATTTTTTATAAATTAAAAGCCGAAATACTGACTCGTTTGACTTTTTGGTTTTTTAGTTTTTCTTGTAGGTAATCCTGCTCTTATCTTTCTTTGCCTTGCCATATAAGCTGCTACGGTTAATCCATATTTTTCTCCAGGTGTATCTATTCTTGGCTTTCCTCTTTTCTCCATCCATTTATTTTGCATTAATATTTTATTCCCTCTTCTGATCATAAATCTTCTAAATTTATCTGCCACTTGGGAAAAATAGCTTGTATCTTTTTCTAATTCGCTTTCTTTAAATCTCTTTAATACAGTTTTTTTCTTTCCCTTAACTACTTTTGTCTGCTTCAAAGGTTCAATTTTAAAAGTTGCAGCAGTGGTTACATCCGCGACTCTTGCTCCTCTGCTAATAGCTGCTTCTTTGGTCATGGGTTTTTCTGACACTCTTACAAATTTCCCTTTTTCTTTTACATAAGGAAAGTATCCAACACGAGTTGCTTTTTGGTACTTTTTCCTTCCTGATAAAAAAGGAAGAATAATCATTTCCTCAATAAATATGGGAGTAGTTATTGTTGGAATGGGAGAAATTCCTTCTGAAACTCTCAAAGAAACTTTTGAGATTTGAGGTTGAATTAATTTTTCTCTTTCTGCTGGAGCTTGAAAAACTCCTATTCCCTCTCTCTGAATAGTTTTAGTTATTGAAACTGTTTCTAAACGTTTTGAAACCTGCTTTGGTTCTTGAATTTTTAACTGGGAAAAAGCCCCTTGTATATTTAATTGTAAAGGAGTTATTCTTAATCTTCCTCCTGCTTTTGTTAATCCAGTACTTATCATTAAAGGGGGAGAAATTGTTTTAAATGTGATTGGAGAGACATATTTAGGAATTCCTGCATAAGCTTGTTTATAAGTTAAAATTTCATATATCGATGAGGGAGCTTTATAAGGAAATTCCCTAACATAAATTAACCCTTGTCCCACTTTTCCCTTGGGGATTAATGAAGGAGTAGAAGGTTCCATTGACTCAATTTTTTCCAATTCCCAAGGTTTCGAGAGCTTTATTTTTTTAGCAGGTTCAAAAACTCTTTTAAAAATAGAAATTCCTTTACCATATCTTGCAGTATATTTTCCAATGATTAAATTCTGCCATCGAGTTGACACTTCTCCTTTTCCATAGAGGAGCTTAGGTTCTTCAATAAATTTTTTTCCTGTATAAATAAATTCAGATTTTCCATAAGGTTTTCCTTTTAATCCTCTTAGAATTTCTGAAACTCCCTGTTCTGTTGGTTTTCCTAATCTATAGATTTTAGTGATGTCCGTTGGTTTCGGTTTTTCAACGTGCTTCAACAATTGTATCTTAGATTCTCCTGCTATAAATTCATGTTTCCCTTTCTTTAATAATCTTGTTAGTTGAGTATCTTCTAAAAATTCATAATATTCAATAGGCTTAAATTTTTTTCCAGGTTTGGAGATAAAACTTCTCGTGAAATATTTTCCAGTAGATCCTTCAATCTTTCCTATCGCGTCAGAAACAATATTTCGTGAAAAGACTTTGCCTTTGTATTCTCCTATGAATTTTCCTAAACTAATCCTCTCTACTATCTTCCCGTCCCTTGTTAGAACTTCGACAAACTGTGATTTCACATCTGGCAGGTATTTAGCAGCTTTTGAAGATGGAGGAATTAATTTACCTTCAGCCAATCTCACACTAAAACCTTTGTCTACAAGGTTTCTTAGGTAGGCTTTTCCCTCTGGAGAAATTTGTAAAGATGAAATCTGCTCTCTTGTCGTTAATTGCCTATAATTTATTTTTACCTTAGATTCGCTTATCGCTTTTTTAATCTTCGGTGCTTCAATAAGCTTTCCTCTTATCTTCGCTCCAGCTACTCCTCCTAAAACTCCTCCAATCAGAAAACTCCCTGCTTGGATTCCCATAGTTGCTAAAACTAATCTTTCTCCTTTCAATATAGGTGCAGTAATTTCAGGTAAATGAGCAATTGTAGAAACAGCTCCATACCCCATTATTCCATAACCTACAATAGGAGAAACCCCTGCAACAAAACCTATAGCAAGACCTGTTCCAACATATACAGGAGATAAAGCCACAGCCTTACGAAGTTCCTGTTCCTTTGCAAGTTTTGATAAATATTGTTCTTCTTCTTTTTCAAGAGTCTTTATTTTTGGCTCTACTTTTTCTTTAAATTCTTTTTCAAATTCTTGTTGATATTTCCCGACTTTGGTATTAAATTCCTGTAGAACTTTATTAGCATCTTCTCCCTTATTGACCCATTCCTGCATTTCCTTCTGAAGGTTCTCTATTTTCTTTTTGTATTTCTTCATTAACTCTTCTTCAACTTTCTTATAAATCTGTTCTGCTTTAAAAGATAATTCTGACTGCCTTTATCTTTGAATTTCACTTATATCTACAAAAGGAAGTTCTTTTTCTTCATAAGGAAGAACTTTTTTCACTGTAACCGTTCCCTTTAAGCCTGTAGGAGAGGGTTCAGTTATCCATCTTCCCCTTTTATATTTTTCAGTTTGGTATTTTGTTAAGGATTCTAAAACTGAAGAAGGTACATAAGAAACAACTTTACTCCCCCAAAGTAAAACTTCTCCTGCAGTTTTTTTTAAAGTTTCAATAGGTTCTTTTCTCAATCTCCATAACCAAGGTGTTTCATATCTCTTTACTTGTTCTGTCCATGGTTCATAAGCAGAAATGGTCTTTGGTTGTAATGTCTCTGGAATAGCAGATCCTTCTGGTCTTCCTGTTACAGGACTTATTCTCGAATATCCCTCTCCCCTCCTAACCTTAATTCCTACACTCTCTAACATTTCCCTTTCTGTTTTAGGTCGTAAAATTTCTGGTAATTCTGGTTTTGCTTTTGGTTCTGGAGGTTTTGGTTCTGCTTTCTCTTCTTTGACTTCCCTCTCTAATTTATATCCCTCTCCCCTCAAATAATGTTGTTGTCTTGCATAACTTTCCTGAACAGCATATCCTCTTCTTTGATATTCTCCAATTAAATATCCAGCCCTTCTTCTAACAGCTTCGCTTCTTCCATAATAGGAAGGTAATTTTCTTTTTCTTGCATAACTTTGAAGCATCTTCCATGCTTCCCTCTCCTCTTGAGGAGTTATTCTTATTTTTCCTCCTCCTCTTGAAACTTCAACATATAATTCTTTTGTTGGAGTTTGTGTAGGGGTGGTTGGAGGATCTCCCAGCCCATGTCCATAAGGATCATAAATTGCGCAATCAAAAACATCTGGAACTCCGTCTTTATCTGTATCCTTTAATCTATTCTTTCCCATTAATAGAGAAGTGAAAGTTGCATAAGGATCTGTTGGTCTGCCGATTAGAAGATCTGAAAATGTTGTTGTATTAATCATTTTTAATCGTCTCGTTTCTTTTAATAAGAAGAATTTTCATTTTTAAATAATTTTCCCATATCCAAAAATTTTATAAAATTGAAAATGTATGCAAAATAATGGAAAAAGTTGTTTCTGAATTTAATTCAAACAAATATGTCGTAGAAAGAATCAATGAAATAATCGCTTATTTGAATCAAGCATTTAACATCGACAGCCCTGATGAAATTATTAAATGGGAAAGAGCTTTTTTAAGAGAGCTTTGGCCAAAACTTAATAAAGAAGAGAGAAAAATATATTTTAGATTATATGCTACTGTTTTAAAATCTCAAGCAATGCCGAGAGATGCTCAATCTATTGGGGGCATTGGAAACGGGAGAATAATTTTTGAATTAGAACAAATAGCTCTCGAATTAATGGACTTAGCTGATATACACGGTCTATTGATGTCTAATAAAGATGATCCGAGGTTAGCTGTTCTAAAACAGTAAGGAGGTCAAATGGCAAGAGTATGCACAGAATTATTCCCAAAAGGATACTACAAAGGTCAGAAAGATCATGGCTTTTATATGGATGATGTTTTAAAAGCTAATTTAGATGTCTTGTTAAAAAATGCGAGTAAAAAAGATGATTGGGATTTTGTAATTATTATTTCTGGCGGAGGAAGGGTTAGAATTGGGAAGAGCATGTTAGCTTTGCAAATTGCACAATACTGGATATACATGTTATCAAAACTATACGATATTAAAACCCCCTTTAATTTCGACGAGAATATAGTTTTTCATGGAAAAGATTTAATTGAAAAAGGCCATGAAATCTATAAGAAGTATTCTCAAGGGGTTATAATATTTGACGAAGCAGGAGCAGATTTAGAAGGTTTAAAAGTGATAAGAAAAACAACACAAGCAGTTAAAGATTATTTAAGAGAATGTGGCCAGTATAATTTCTTAACGATCCTTGTTCTTCCTGAATTCTTTGATTTACCTCGAGGAATTGCGATCACGAGGAGTGATTGCTTAATAGATATTTATAGATCTGTAAACAATGAAGGAAAATTTATCAGGGGGTTTTTTAACTTCTATTCTTGGCCGAACAAAAGAGAATTATATCTAAGAGGAAAAAAGGAATTGAATTATAAAGCATGGAAATATGATTTTCATGGAAGGTTCACAAAATTCTATCCAATAGATGAGGAAAAATACAGAGCTGCTAAACTAAAAGCCTTATTAAGTAGGAAGAAAGAGGAAGAAGAAAAAAAAGATCATAGGTGGAAAATCCAAAGAGACTTAATTTGGAAGATTATCCTCCAAAACAACCTTACGACTCAGGGAGAATTAGTAGAATTTTATAAAAAGTGTGGAATAAACATTGATCAAACTACTATTTCATTTGCTATCTTAAATAAAAATTTACCAGAAATACCCCCTTCTGCTATTCCCACACGAATACGAGCACAGAAAATACTATAAAATACTATAATATAGTGTACGAAATATATATTGCATTAATTATGTGAGCAAGGTTCTTTGGAAGCCCATTACTTTAGTGATGGGAGGATGTCACGCATCAATCATGTTAGACAACACAATTCTAAAATCTTCCAATAGAGAATTATATCTCCTCACAGCATCATCTCTCAATTCTATTTTCTTATTCACTTCTTCAATTTCAGCATTCCCCTCCTCGTAATCATTATTACTATAATGTCTCGCGGCACTTTCAAAATGCTCACAGGCCTCATAAGAATTTTCTGCTATCTTAATTTGTTCATTGAGTTCTTCTATATATAAATCAATAAGAGGATGACTTATCTCATAAGAACGTAGTTGAGACCTTAATCTTCTATAACCTTGTGCTTCTTGTGAGAAGTAAATCCTCGCAAGTTGGCAATTCTGTTCAGCACTATTGAAATCTCCTTTTTCGTAAGCAAGAGAAGCTAAATCATAATATCCCTCGGCTCTTTGAGAGTCAATAGAAATCTCAGCAAATTCTAAGTCAGATATTAAGATTACTTTGAAAAGATGGTTTTCTGTCCTGAGACTAAATAACGCCAGTAACAATACTGCTAATATAATTAGAAGGCATATTCCGATAATCAAAGAAATTGAATTAAGAGATTTCTTATTTTCCATATTCTTTCTCCAAAAGTTTTATTGAGGTATCAACATATCCTGCACATTTTAGAACATTCTTATACCATAATTTATTTGTCTCTTTGATATAATCTGAGATAATCTTTCCTAAAGTTTTTCTCATTCTTCTTAACTTTAGAAGGGTTCTTGATTTCTTAAAACAATCTTCACAAATCCTATTTCCTCTTGTATTTGCATTGAACATTTTTCCACACCTCTTACATGGTTTTTTAAACATTTTTCTTAATCTCCTTTATCTATACAATCTAATTCAAACTCTTCGTAGCATTTCTCACAAAGGATTACATATCTTTTATTATCTGGAATTAAGTAAACTGAATTTTCTTCTCTCATAAGCTCTTCTAAACTCCCTTCATAATTATAACATGTTAGAGGTTTCATCTTATATTCTTTTCGCCTAATGTCTATTATACGAAAGAAACCCTTTATTATAGGGGTATTTTCTTTCGCATTTTTGGACAAGATTCTTTCAAAATTATCCTCTCCTATAGTTTTTCTTAATTGAGAATTTAATAATCCTACTTTAAATTTATGTAATTTGCAATGGCAAAGAAGACATACTTCAATTAAGTTATCTTTAATTTCAGCCCCTCCTTTTGAAAGAGGTATAATATGGTGCCAATGAGTTTGAGCTTTTTTATTACATATCTTACATTTATTTTTCTTTTTAATTTTGAATCTTAAATAATATCCAATTTTTCTTCTTATTAAATACATTTCTCTATACCAATCCATTAAATCAGGTATTAAATACCATGTGAGATTCATCTGAGCTTCCACTTATTCTTCCTCCCACATTTTACTTATCAATAATTCAGGTGATACGTGAGTATAAATTGCAGTAGTTGAAAGTTTGCTATGGCCTAATAATTGCTGAACGTGTCTGATATCCCATTTCTTTTTATTTAGATAATAAGTAGCTCCGCTGTGCCTTAAAGTATGGAAATGCAAATCCTTACCCAAGACCTTTTGAGATTTGTTCTTAAATGCTATCTCAAGGGCTCTGACACCACATTTTATAGGAAGATGGGATAAACCCTTTACCGCTTGTTGAGGTATTGGAATATTCCTATCTTTGTGTCCTTTTGCCTGTTTAATCCTTATTATTCTCTGGCCTCTATCCACATTCTCTGGTTTTAGATTTATAATTTCGGATACTCTCATACAACCATAAAAACCTAAAATAAAAGCTAATTTGTGATGCTTTTTCCTTGTTGCTTTGAGTATTTTCAAAAACTCTTCTTCTGTTATTGTTTCAGGAATTTTAGTCGGCATTTTCTAACTCTTCTATTCTTTTCTCCATAGAAGAAAGAAAAGAGTGATATGGTTTAGTTAAAATTCCAAGACACAAAAGAGCTGTTATTAAGAGTACAAGAGTGAGAAATAATAATCTCATATCTGATTCTTTTAAGGCAGCTGGTGACATTCGTGGGGTTTCCCGCTCATGTGCTAAAAAGGATGTTGATAAAAGAAGTATAAAGAATATTATCTCCCCGATTTTTTCAATACGATTTAGTTTTTTCAATTCTTTGCTTTTATTCATTTTTTACCCTCCTGTTTCTTAAAAGTTTCCTTAAAACAAAACATTTTATCATTATAAGCTCAACAAGATAGTAAATCCCTAACGCTGTGAATAATGCTAAAAGCATCAATAATAGATAATTAAAAATTCCTATTGGATTTGAACAAACACATTCACATACTGATTCTATCATTTTTCCTTCATGCATCTTCTTCTGATTCTCTCCTCCCTCTTTTTATGTGCCAAATAATCCCAAATGAATGTCCATAGAAAGAGTATGCAGATAAGTAATAGAAGGGAAAGAGTAGTCCATTTCCCATCTTTTATGGAGTCTATTATTAATTTTAAGGTTAAATAAATAAAAAATCCTCCGCTAATAGAGATTATAGGAATCATTGCTATTCCTTCCATTGTTTCAGATTTCATTTCATCCCCAAAACCCTCTTCTCAATTCTTTAATTTTTTGCTTATATTCTTCAAAATCATATCCGTCTGTTTCGTAATCTGTAATAGTGTAGGAAATTAAATCTAAATCATCAATAGATTTTACATTTCTCAATAACAAATCCAAGGTCTTCCTTCTAATTATTTCTTGATAGTCTTTCATCTTCTACCCCAAGAAAAGAGGAGTGGGGAAAAAGAGGTGATTCATACGCCTCAGAGAGACTCCAGAAACCCTGCTCCTCTTTCCCTCAACCAACTCTAATTTTAAAAAACCAGAAGGTTGAGTATTAGTTTTGTTTTCTTTTTCCATTTTGTTTTTTAGTCTTTTTTGTCTTGCATTGGATTCCGAAATATTTCCTCCCAATATGTTTCAAAACTATAATATCAACAGGGCTATGGCTTCCGGCAGTTCTGATAATTGTATACCTATCTGGAGGTAAAGCCTGTTTTAAAATCTTCATAATTTTGTATTCAAATTTCCTTCCTCTCACATAGTTTTTATTCATTCCTCCTCCTTAAAAACATCTCTAAATGCGAGTTTGTAACCTTCAAGTTTTGATTTATTCTGAATTAGTTTTATAAAGGACATTCCACCCATTAAAGTTATAGCTTCTGCAATCCATTCAGCATAATCTTCTTGAGTATTTATTCTACATTTCTGCATTAATTCTTCAATTTCTCTTTCAAGTTCTTTTTCTGTTTTTGTTTTCATTTTCATCAATATATCCCAACCAAAAACAATAAGTAAATTCCTTTTTTTCTCTTCCTTTGAATTTTTTATAAAACTCACAATTCTTACAATCTATAATTTGTTTTCCTTCGGCTTCTTCACTACAAGTTCCAGCAAAACCCTCTTTATCAATAAAACAAATTGTTCTACTCATTTTAATGCCTCATCTAAAATTTTAATTGCTTCTTGAAGTCCTTCTATTTTATGGGCTTCCTCACTATTTGAACAAAACATAATTTGTGTTTCAATCTTCTTTTTCAACTCCTCAACTTTTTTATTAAATTCTTCTTTTGCTAATTTGTAACCTTCAAGTTTTGCAGCTCTTATTAATTCATCATAATCTTCTCTATCAATTTCTATTGGACTTATGCTACCATCTTCTACATCTGGTTTAAATGCTGCCTCTGTTTCAGGTTGGAATTTTCTTGGTATTCTTCTTTTTAATTCTTCAATTCTTTTCCTGATTTCTTTTTCAGTTTTCATTTTGATTTTTCCTCTTTTTGAGAGTCCTCCATCTCTTCAAGCACCCATTTGAGAGCAGATATTCTTCCTAAAAGAGCTTCTACATCTCCATATGTAGACTTATCTAAAGTTTCTCCTAACCTATTTCCAATATCCATTAATTTTTGTCTTATCTCTTTCTCAGTTTTCCTTCTAACTCCTTTCCTGCTTTTTTAGTGATTATTTTTCTAATTTCTTTGTATAGCCATTCATTTTTTATCCACTTAATCTCATCTAAAACCTCTTTGATGAATTTATTAAATTCTTCTTTGGCTTTTCTGTAACCTTCAAGTTTTGCTTTTTTTAGTTTATATTCCTCATATAAATATCCAGTATCTTTAGGTGTGATATGCATGTATTTATTATAATTACCATAATGTTTAAACTTTTTAACGTGATTTTCTATTGCTTTATAAGAATATAATCTAACTCCACATTTAGGACATTTAGATGGGCTTTTTTTATGGATTTCTTTATCTAATCCTTCAATTTCTCTTTTAAGTTCTTTTTCTGTGTTGGTTTTCATTCTAAATCCTCAAATCCTGCTTTTTGTTTGATTATTTGCTTAATGTCTTTTAATACTTCATATTTTAAATCCAAATTCTCGTGCCCCCAAGTTCTGTTTTTAAAACTTTTATCAATCTCATCTAAAATTTCTTTTATGAATTGTTTGTCTTGTTCTGTTAATAGGGTCAATACTCTTTCTGATTCTTCATAAGACAATCCTATGTCAATCAAGTATTTTCTAATTAATTCTCTTTTCTTACTCAAAGTTTTTTCTTTTTTCATTCTACCAAACCTCCTGCTTTTTGTTTAATTATTGTTTCAACTTCAGTTAAAATAATTGATGGAAGCCTATCTCTTCCAGATGCTGTTTTTAAATTTATTTTCCAAATCTCATCTAAAATCTCCCTAAACTTCTGCTTGACTATTTCCTCTGAAACATACCAATATCCCCTAAATTTTATTTTATGCCCTCTTGCCAGTGCTTTTTCTTTCATTTTAAATCCTCTTCTGTGATGTTGAAGAAATGTTTAATCCACTCTTCAGTTGCACACCAAGCAGCTAAATCCTGCATATTTACTTTTGTTTTGGGAAGTCCTACAAATTTTTCTTGATTGTTTTCTGTAAACTTAACCCACTTAATCGCTTCTTGTTTTAATTTAGTTTTACTTACATGTTCTTCGCCAAATCCACATTCATTTTCTCCTAAATCCTTCAACGTTTTGAGTTCTTTATTCATCTTCTACCAACTCCTCCCCGAATTCTTCTTTAAACAATGAATTTAAATCACCTTCATCAAGATTAAATCTTTCTAACATTTTTTCTTTCAATCTTTTTATGGTTTGTTTTCTCCTTCTATTAAACTTCTGAAAAATATACCTATAACAATTAAGATAAACTTTACTACATTTTTCCGAACAAGTAATACTATTTGACTGCCTTAAAACTGCCCCTTTAATTCTTCTCCCATTCTTATTCTTTCTTATTGGAAACTCTTTCTCACAAATAATACATTTTTTATATTCTACTTCTACATTACCTATCTTCTCACTCAAGGTTTTTTCTTTCATTTTGATTTTCCATTTTCTTTGTTCCTCCATCTCTTTTCTTTGTTCATTTTGATTTATGTTTTATAATAATCTCCTTCAATTTTTCTATAATCATCTTTCTTTGTGGATACCAACCATTAACCAAATTTGAATAAAATGCTTTTACATCTCTTTCAAGGTCTCTATCCTCTCTAATCTTTGCTTTTATCTCTTTTTCTGATTTCATTTTGATTTTCCTCCAACTCCTCTAAACATTTATCTATAAATCTTATTTCATTTTCTTCTTGTTTAACCCAATTTCTATATCTTCTTAATCTCTCTATTGAAGTTCTTCTTTGGTTTTTTAGGTATTTTTCAGTTTTATTTTTCATTTTTCTTTAACATAAAAACCCCTCAAAAACAAGAGGGGTGTGGAATTCATTTTAAAAGGCCTTAACAACTAAGTAACCTTCTTCGTCGGTCACAGTTTCGAATTCTTTGCCTTTTAACTCTTCCAAGTTGCTTACTCCTGCGAAATTAAGGAATAGAGCTAATACAGAGTTTTTTCTTATCTTCTCGTCTTCATCCAGATAAAACCACAATCCTGATACAACGACTTTATCTTTCTTCAGCACTTTCACTGAAGAGATTTGTATGGCTTCATCTCTGTCTGGGTGCTTAACAACTAATACAACTTTCTCATTAATCTTGCTTCCGAAAGTTACTGGAGTTATTTTAATGTCTTCTACTTTCACTTTTGCAGGTTTCAGAGTTTCAACTTCTTTTTCACCTATTCCCACTTTCAGCTTTTCCTGTGTTTCCATTTTTTTCCTCCTTATTGTTTAATTGAACAGTAAATCCGCATTCACAACACACAGCTTTATCTGGGTCATCGGCACAAGTTACAAACTTCCTGATGTGAACCTCTCCAAATTCATCTTTTCCGCATAATTTGCATTCATGGTATATGTATTTTTGTTCATATTCTATCATTGCAACGCCTCCTCTGTTTCTTTATTTAACAATTCCATCTGAATATTTTTGATTTCAGAAAAATAAGGCTCTCTTGAACTATTAAACCAAAATCTCTTCCATTTACTCCATTTATCAAAACCTACTTTTTCTTTCCAGATTTCTTTAGCTTTTTCAAATAATTCTTCACCCTTTATCTCTAAGATTTTTTTCTTAATTTCATATCTTTCAATATTTTCCTTTTTCATTTTACTTTTCCCCAACCTCCTCAATTAACTTCTCTGCATAATCCTCATCGGCAGGGTTAGAATTAGGTTTATGGGAGTTAGAAACCCTGCCCTTATCCTCTCCAGAATATTTTATTTTGCATAATTCCCCAAACTGCTTTTCCAGCTCTTTGAGTTGGCCTATTGTGATGTTTTCAGGGAGAGCATCAATGCTTATTTTTAGTTCCATTTTTTTTAACCTCTTGTTTTTCTTTATGATGTTTTTCTAAATGAAGCCTCAGATTATACTCCACCTGCGAGGGAGAAGTTCCCTTTATCTCTCTATCACATTCTGGACAATAGACATAATACACTTTCTTGACTTCTTCTTTTTGTTTTATTTTAGGTTTCATTTTTTTCCCTCCTCCTTCAATGTTTTAAGCTTCTCTTCCATGAAATACCCTATACCCTAAACTATTTAAATGTTTCTAATCATTGGAAAGTTACACTATACCCTATGCACCATTACAAAGTGATTAAGAAGTTTTAAATACATCAAAAACCTTTTAGGAAAAATGGAATGGAAAGAGTGGATTGGGAAGAAGGTTTTTGTTCAGCTTAAGAAAGGCGGGATTTATTCTGGAAAAGTTATTGATGTTGACGATTCTTTTAATCCTTTAATCTTTATTACTATAATAGACAAATTCGGGGAAAAAGTTACATTTACTCATTCTGAAATTATTAAAATAAAGGAGGAGAGAGATGAAATGTCAAAAATGTGAAAAAGAATTTAAAGAAGATTTTTTGCAAGAAAGCCATGACATTCCGTGTTACTTGTTCGATGGAGATAAAAGAAAAACAAAGAAACAAAAGGCAGACAAATACGGAAGACACTGGCTCTGTAAAGATTGTCACCAAAAATATGAATCGCTAATTTTAACAGCTTGTTTGAAATTTGTAGGTGAGGAATTAGTTGACGATGAAGAAAGAGTATTTTGGATAAAAGAATTATCAAAACAACCTGAAAACTTAAAATTAGAATTGAGAAAAATCGCTGAAAAAATAAAGGAGGAATTCTTCGATGGTTGATATATTCATTGATAAAATATTACATAATCACAGATTAGAAAAAGAGTGGTACGAAAGAACAAAAGACTTCATACGACTTAATGGATATAAAAAGATGTTTGACAAATTTATGAAAGCAGTAGAAGAAGTTAATGAAGAATATTGGAAAAAAAATACTTTTCCTAAAAGAATTTTTAAAGGAGACTTAAAAATAACAGATATCGCGGATGAATTCGGAATAAAGCCTTTAAAAAGAAAACTGAGAATTTGCCCGTTTCATGAGGATAAATCTCCTTCTCTGAGCTTATCTAATGAAAAAGGTGTTTTTAATTGCTTTGGGTGTGGAGCAAAAGGAAACATCATAACTTTTTATGCTATGTTAAAGGAGATTAGAGAAGATGCAAATAAGCAAAGAAAAATATCTTGAAGCAAAAAAAGAATTATTTGGTGAATCCTCTATCATTGAAAAAGTTATTAGAAATTATCTTAACAAAACAGACTTATCAAAACAACTTCTTCAAATTCAGCCATTATATTACGACGAAAATAAGATTTGGTGGGCATGGGACACAAAAGAATTTAGATGGAAAATAGTTGATGAAACAGACATTTTAAATTTTGTGAGAGAATTAAGTTTTGCTAATACAATCAAATCAAAGGAAAAAAGTGAAATCTTAGAAGCGTTAAAACAAGAGGCCAGATTAAACAAGCCAAAAAAAGCTAAAAAAACATGGGTGCAGTTTAAAGATAAAATCGTTGATGTTGACAATGGAAACGAAATTAATGCTACCCCAGAATATTTTATCACTAATCCTATTCCTTATGAACTACACAAAAAAAGATTTATTAATACTCCCATTATGGATAAAATCTTTAAGGAATGGGTTGGAAAAAATTATGTTCAAACTTTATATGAAATAATTGCTTATTGTTTATTACCCAATTATCCTATACATAGAATATTTTGTTTAATTGGTTGTGGAATGAACGGAAAGAGTTGTTTTCTTAATCTGTTAAAGAAATTTATCGGAAAGAGTAATTGTTGCTCAACAGAACTTGATACTCTATTATCATCAAGATTCGAAGTTACAAGACTACATAAAAAACTTGTGTGTCAGATGGGAGAAACAAATTTCAGTGAGATAAATAAAACATCTCTGTTAAAAAAGTTATCTGGAGGAGACTTAATAGGATTTGAGTATAAAAACAAAAATCCTTTTGAAGAAAATAATTACGCTAAAATTATAATTGCTACAAATAATCTTCCTGCAACAACTGACAAAACAATCGGATTCTACAGAAGATGGCTCATTATTGACTTCCCAAATCAGTTTTCAGAAGAGAAAGATATTTTGCTTGATATTCCAGAAGAGGAATATCAAGCACTTGCAGTCAAAAGTTTAGGAATTCTAAAGGATTTGCTTGACAAAAGGGAATTTCACAATGAAGGAGATGTTGAACTAAGAGCAAAAAGATATGAAGATAAAAGCGATCCTCTTGAGAAATTCTTAAAAGAGTACACTATAGAAGACTTAGAAGGCAGTATTTGGAAATTCGAATTTGAGAAGAGGTTAAATGAATGGTGCAAGGAAAACAAGTTTAGACAACTGTCAGAAGTCGCAATAGGGAAAAAAATGAAGGAAAAAGGCATTGAACAATCCCAAAAGATGTCAGATTGGTTCATTGATGGCCAAAAGAAACTTTTAAGGGCTTGGGTAGGGATTAAATGGAAAAATTTCAAATAAACGGCTGATTCTAAGCATACCTCCATTTCCAGTGGAAATACCTATAGCCCCTTGATTTCCAGTGGAAATCCTTTAAATTTGGGGTTTTTAAGGCTTAAAAAGGCAAGTTAACAGGTTTAACAAGATTAACATGTAAGGTATACTCAAAATTACATGTATAATATTAATAGGAATCACTTGTTAATCCTGTTAACCCTGTTAATTTTACTGCTTTTTTGGGTGTTTTCTCATTTTTGGGTGTTTTCTCATTTCTCATACTCAATAATTTTTACTCAAAAAAAATGAGATTCTAACACCATTCACTCCTTCCCATATCACATAGGGTCGCTTTTAGTTTATCGTTTTCTGCCTTTAACTCTTCAATTTTTTGATTTAATCTTAAAACAGTCTCAGCTATAGCATAAACAAGACTTCCAAAATCTATTCCATATTTTTCTCCTTTTTTATAATGCAATTCTGTTTTAACATAATCTTTTTTTTCTTTATCATATTTATAAACCTGATTTATTACTCTGTCCTCTTTTGCAATCACTGCAATTTTATCGTGAACTTTTGAAAAATCAATATGTTTGAATGCTGGTGAATCTGGCTCTGATTTATGATATATTCCATCTTCTCTTGGTTGTATATCTAAAATCTTTAATAATTCTTCAGTGGAAAATTCTTTGAATGTCGCACAAGTTACATCAAGGAAAGCATGACCTGCTATATTTCCATTCACATGTAATTTATGACTTGGACTCGTCGTGCCGATGCCGACGTTGCCGTTTCCTGCAATGTGAACTGCTTCTGTTAGACTCCCTGCATTATACGTTCGCAGTCTCAATGCAGTTGTGCCAGAATCATCAGAACGGCGAGCTTGTAAGTATGCGATGTCGCCTCCTGAATATGGTACCAGATAAATATGTCCCGCTAGATAAATGTTTTGTGTGCCTGCTTGCAGACCATCATCTGTAAGCCAAATGTGTCCGGACCCATCCACATCGAAATGTCCTCTCGGTTCCGTTGTACCGATGCCGACGTTGCCTGTTGACGCTTCCAGATTCAATGGTAATTTATTATTTGTAACATCATAAAAACACAAATCATTTGCTGGGCATCCACTGCCAGATTGAGATATTTTCCACAAATTTGGATATGATGAACTGTCAAAATATACTTCCCCTGCTGTTCCATTAACTAATATATCATCATTCACCTCTAATTTATAACCCGGACTCGTTGTACCAATGCCGACGTTGCCTGAAGGATTAATAACCATTGCGTTTAAGGCATCATTCTGATTTCTGAACATTAAAGAGCCATTATCCGCATTCCAAGCATCAGTCGTAGATATAATCCTCCACCATTTAGCGTTTGTGTCATTACTTATTAAATCTATATTCGCATTTCCAGAAGCATTTATCCTTAACCCAGCTTGATCATCAGGGCTATATATTTCT
>Ga0180301_10000617_pt1 | contig 27298 bp, 29 predicted proteins | sample GuaBasSediGuay16_FD_121797 | JGI IMG/M metagenome (GOLD analysis project Ga0180301, IMG submission 121797) | Subseafloor sediment microbial communities from Guaymas Basin, Gulf of California, Mexico - Guay16, Core 4569-2, 12-15 cm | ecosystem: Environmental > Aquatic > Marine > Hydrothermal... | reverse complement strand
GTTGCAAATAGGGAGAAAGTTAGAAGATCCGTGAAGCTTCTCGAGGATCTTAATGTTCCAATAGCTGTTGACTCTATTATTCCAAGCGAGATAATCGCTGGCGTTGAGGCTGGAGCCAGCATGATCATGAGCCTTGAAGCGGGGAACATAATGAAGGTTGCAGATAAAGTCAAGCATACACCAGCCGTCATAATTCCATACGATTCAAGGATGGATTACGCCGCAAGGACCGTCGAGGATAAGCTGAGGCTTCTTGAGAGGAATATAGAATCTGCGCAGAGGCATGGAGTTAAGAACTTAATTGCCGATCCAGTATTGGAGCCGATTGACCCATCCGGTTCAGCTGGGACATTCCAGTCTCTAATGGCATATCATGGACTTAAGCATAAAATGCCCGATGTCCCGTTGCTGATGGGACTCTGCAATGTCTCTGAGTTGATCGATGTAGACTCGCATGGTGTAAATGCCACTCTGACTATGTTGGCGGCTGAGATCGGCGTTAGCCTATTACTCGTAGTTGAGAGAAGCATAAAGACCATAAGATCCACGGCTGAGGCGAAGATAGCCGCTCAAATGGTTGCCATCGCATACAAGAAGGAAGCTCCACCTAAGGATCTCGGTCTTAACCTGCTGATCCTCAAGGATAAGAGGAAGGTTGAGACGAGGCTAGATCTAAGCGATTCAACAATAATCGAGGCGTCAAGGAGCGATGGAGGCTACGTTCAGGATCCAATGGGCTTCTATACGATTAAAGTGAACCATGAGGAGGGGGTCATAGAAGCCCTTTATAAGGGATGTAAGGGCAAGATCCTGATTAAAGGTGAAACTGCAAGATCCATTTATGGGGAGATTCTCAAGAGAGGGCTGATATCTGAACTTTCACATGCATTCTATCTAGGCGTTGAGCTTGGTAGGGCTGAAGAGGCACTTAGGATAGGAAAAAACTACGTGCAGGAAGAGAAACTCCTCGAATTGCCCAAACCGATTAATATGAAGTGAGGGTCCATGCTAATACAGGTTGAGTCCTCTGCAAGGCTCCACTTAGGCTTTTACACGATATTATCAGATGAGGTGGCCTATGGAAGCATTGGATTGGCAATTGATAATCCTAAGGTTATAGTTAACGTGAAGAGGTCGGAGAGGACCGAGATAAGGGACCTAACTGAGACGGGAGCTAAACGAGACGTCGAGGAGGTCGCTAAACTGCTTGGTTTAACTGGGGAGATCGAAATCTTAAGCGGAATACCTAGACATGTTGGTTTAGGATCAACGACGCAGCTGAAGCTGAGCATCGCGTATGCATTAACGAGAGTTTACGGATTGAAGCATAGCATTCTAAAATTAGCCTTCCTTACTGGTAGGGGAATCGTGTCCGGTATTGGTATTGCCTCATTTAGGCATGGAGGCTTCATACTAGACAGCGGCCGATCCCCCATAGGAAATAAGATCCATAAGCCCAGAAGTCCAAGGGAGATCCCCCGAGCAATGCTTAGAATGGCGATTCCCAAAAGCTGGCGTTTCATAGTTGCTATTCCAAAGGGGATACGTGGACTCGACGAGCGGCAGGAAACTCCAATCCTTGAGGCTCCGACTTCCAAAGGCCGCATAGAACATGAACTGCACGATACTGTGCTCTTACATATGCTGCCGGCATTAGCCCGCGGAGATGCGAGGAGCTTCGGAAAGGCCTTAACGAAGCTTCAGCTTCTAGTCGGCGAATACTTCTCAAGTTTTCAGGACGGTAAGTTCTGTTGCTGGGAGACTGAAGAGCTCGTTAAAAGCCTAATTGAGGGCGGAGCATATGGTGCGGGTCAAAGTAGCTGGGGACCCACTGCATATGGCATAACTGAGGGAGCGAAGAAAGCCAAGGGGCTGCTTGATTACATGATTAAATCATCTGATAAGATAGGAATAGAATCTGAGATATTTATTGCGAAGCCGCGTAATAGAGGATTCACACATAAGATAATCGAGACCTAGCGGTCCCCAGGATATTCAGCAACAACATAACTTCTAACTCCCTCGTATAGTTTAACCCTCACCTTAACTCCAAGCCTTTTATGAAGATTCTTGGCGATATCTAATGCTATATACTCGGTTGTCGCCTCCGGATAATCGATCACCTTAACGTCCACCTTGAATGGTCCGGAAAAGTTAATTGAGTCGCAATCCCGTTTAGGAACAATAATTTTATGGTCATAATCTTCTAGGACGCGATTGATTATTTTCTTTAGTAGTGTGAAGTCGATCACCATCCCGGATTTCGGGTCGATCTCTCCCTCCACCTCAACGTCCAGCCTGAATGTGTGACCATGTAGATTCAGGCATTTCCCAGATGAACCCCTAGTGTAATGGCCCGAATCAAACGTGAAGCCTTCAATACCTATCTTCATGGCGTACACCACGCATCTATTAGCCGGAAATCTTAAAAAAGGATCCTCTTTCAGCAGAAATGATGGATTAGAGATGAGGGCTTTAGGAATAGATCCCGGCACCAAGAGCTTTGATCTTGCAGTTATCGAGGATAAAAGTGTGGTTTGGGAGAAGAGCATAGATACGCTGAGGGTCGCTGAGGACCCCGGATCCTTAATTAAAGCGATAGAAGAGGCTGGGGAAGTTGATATAATCGCCGGACCATCTGGCTACGGAGTTCCAGTGACATTCAACCATGAAATCATGGATCCTCACAGGTTTGCATTAGAGGTCCTACTTCTAACTCGAGAGGAGGATCTGAAGATCGGAGTCGATAAGGGCGAGATCGGCATACGCGTATATGAGGCCATAACGAAGGTTGTTACTGAACTTCATAAGAGAGGTCTACCGGTCTGTTATATTCCATCATGCATATTATTGCCCACGATTCCCCCCTATAGGAAGATCAACAAGGTGGATATGGGAACTGCTGATAAGATGGCCATAGCCGCCCTAGGAATTCACGAGCAATCAGTAAGATTGGACATAAACTATGATGAGACTAGATTCATACTTGTCGAGTTAGGATTTGGATATGACGCGGCCATAGCCGTTGAGGGCGGCGTAATAGTTGATGGACTAGGCGGAACATTAGTTCATACAGGATTCTTAACGACCGGTCCTATTGATGGTGAGGCGGCTGTTTTGGGGCGTGAATGGATCAGAAGCGATGTATTCCATGGCGGGGCCTCCGATATATGCGGCGCAAGTAGTCTCGATGAGGCTCTTGATGGCTACGAGAAAGGCGATGAACCTTATGTGCTAGCCATAGAGTCTATGCTCGATGGGATTGAGAAGGCTGTTAGAAGCCTAACATCATCGGTTAAGAAGCCGCGGGAGATAATTCTCTCCGGAAGATACTCTAGAAATCCTAGGTTTAGGATGCTGGTTCAGAAGAGACTTCGGGATATTGCTCCAGTAAGAGTCATAGGTATGCTTCCAGGAGCGAGGATATCAAAGGAGGCGGCTCAGGGATATGGGATAGTCGCCGATGGGATTGCCGGCGGAGAATTCAAAGACCTAATCAGACACATGCAATTAATGGATGCTAAGGGCACGGTTCTCAGCTGGGTTTTCCATCCTAGATTGAGAGATGCAAAGGAGAGGTTGATAAACGCATACATTAGCAGCGTGAAGAATCCAAGGATCTAAATCCAAGAATATCCTCGATCTTACTGATCATTTCATCAAGGCTGGTCACGACATGTAATCCGCTGATTCCCTTCAGCTTTGATATGTTCTCTAAATCTATTGGATTTGGGGCTACTTCCTTTTCCTCCCAGCAACTTATCGCTCCAGCTTCACATGAATCCTCGCATATACCGCATCCCCTGCATCTGTTATAGTCTATCTTCACTTCTTTGCTTGGAAGGATACGTATCGCCCCATGGGGGCATGCATTTACGCAGAGGAGGCAATACGTGCATTTCTCGCTATTAATGATGCATGGAAGCGTGGTAGATGGGTTTTCAGCGTGATCTACTGGGAAGATTATGAGGGGCGTTCTGGATTTAATTGCTTGGCTGGCTGAGATCGTGGGGAGGGTATCTGCTATTCCAGCGGCGATCTTCGCTATGGTATTCGATGATGCTGGGGCTATCACGACTAGACTGTAACGGTTTAGGCTGATCCTCCCGCCAAGTGGAACTCCATCCTCAGTTATTCCGCTCCACGAGGCATCCCTGTATATCCCTCCGTATCTGCCTCCAGAAGAGACTTCTTTGAGCCTATCAAGTATGCCGTAGATCCTAGCGACCTCCTCTCCAGCCCTCGATAGAGCCACTCCAATCTCTACATCAGATCGTCTACTCCTAAACTCTCTGAAGGCCTGAAATATTCTGCGCAATTGACCTCCAGCGCCAGTGATGCACCATAAAATCCTACTCAAGGATCACATCCTCCAATCATTCGGCTTAAAACCCTAATATTCACTCTTTTAACTCCCGGAGGGACAATCTCAGATAACGTGTATATCTCAGCATTAAAGCATATTGAGAGCCAAGATACAAGATCATAGGCTACCTTAAGCTTTTTCAATTTATCCCCCCAAGCCGGAGCATCGTTCCTCAACCAAGGCTTGGATCTCCTGCCAATAATATCCCCAAAGTCCATTCCAACGAGAACTATGGGCTTAGCCCCATAATTATGTGCCAAGAAGACTGCTCTATCACCGTCGGTGAATCCTCCGAAATTCTGGAGTGGAGGCAAAGGCTCAACCTGAGTTGTTCCAATGATCAGCCTTGTCTCAGAAATTATACGCTTCATGTAGAGTCTCATCTTATCCATGTTATCCCCGTGAGCGTGAATCACCAGTATCGAGCCGTTCGCGGCGGCATGAAGTAAAGAATCTAGATCCCCATCGAGGTCCGTAACGATTATGTGCGGGATCTTCTCCTTCTCAGTCAAGGCTTGGGTAGCTCCATCAGCGGAGATCAGCGTAAATTTATCTTGGAATCCCGGAAGAGCATCCATCAATTCATCTATGGTTTCATCTAAGCTCGGACCGGCGCCGAAGATCATGGCTGGTCTCTCAAATAATAGCCTTCTGAGATCATCCAGTGGAGGATCTATGTGAGTGGCACTAAGTGTCTCCGAGAGCATCCTCGTCGCTTCTCTATCACGCTCAATACTATAGCCCATAAACTTTGATATGGCAGAATACTTTTCAAGCCATACTCTAATGGGGATCAAGAGAGACACACTCAAGACATAATTGTGAACGCTAAAAACTAATTTTTTTCTGCTGATAGAACATTCATGGCATATCCACGCCGAGGCTTATATATGCTGACTCATTAGAACAAGATTGATCACACATGGAGATCCTAACACAGATCAAAAATCTCGGTTTTTCAGAACACACATACAGCGAGGTCATCTTGTCGATCAGGCATAAAGATAAAGTTAATGTCGCTCCCATGGGAGTTTTGCTCGGCGAGGATGAGAATCTACACTTGAGGGTCTATAAGGGCCAAAGGACATGCAGAATGATAATGGATGGGGCTGAGGACTGCATTCTGAACATAACAGATGATCCAAGGGTCTTTTATGACGCTGTCTTCAGGAAGGATCAAATAGCATACTGCCCATCCGAGAAGGTATCATCTCCAAGAATATGCGGCTGCAATGCATACATTGAATGCATAATCACCAATAGATCAGAACGTGAAGAGCTCATTGAAGTCTCCCTAAAACCCATATTCATAAGCGTCCTTAAGAATCCAGTAATCGCCTATCACAGAGCCGAACCTGCTCTAATCGAAGCCCTAATATGCTATACAAAACTTTTACATTTCAGAAAATCAGATAGGAGAGCGGCCGGGGAGCTTAGGGAGAGAATGCAAATATTCAGGGATATAGTCTATCATAGCACGAGAAACCGCGATCTCAGAATGATGATCACAGAAATACTCGAGAGGGCACGTCGATGCTGAATGATCTCATTGGAAGATCAATGAAGCCCACTCTTAGCCTTAAGGATCTAGTCGAGCACGTAAGGTTCTCAGCTCAGCTCGCAGCTGCATTGGAGGTAAGTGCATGGCCAAAGCCAGGAAACGTTCATAGGACAATAGATCATTCAGATGCACGCTACGAGCAGTTCTTGGCTGGTTCAATAGCCTTAGGCAGGCCTGTTGGAGACGCCGCCCTTAAAGGTTATAGGGCGGGTAAAGGTGAATTAGAAGTCTCAAAGGTAGGTATTGGTAAGCTCGTGAAACAAGCGGTTCAGGCGGTCTCAGATTCTCATTTGGGCGGAAATACACATTTGGGCATATGCCTCCTTTTCATTCCCCTCGCAGCCTCAGCCTCAAAGACCTACGCTGAAGAATACAGCTTCTCAATGGCTGATCTGAGAAGAAACATTGATGAGATCATGAAATTGACAACGCCGCTTGACACGGTTGAAGTTTACGAGGCAATAGTCCTTGCGGGATCAATGCGTGGATTGGGTAGGCTGAAGGGTGGAGAAACACCGGATCTTTATGATAAGCATGCCAAAATGAAGATTTTGAAGAGGGGAGTATCGCTCTTCGATGCTATGAAGGAATCATCATCCTACGATACCGTCGCAAGAGAACTGGTAACCGGAATGGAGGTTTCATTCAATATTGGACTAAAGGAGCTGATTGAGACCTTCAATCGGACAGGCGACATAAACGTAGCAGTAGTTCACACGTTCCTAAAGATATTATCGCTCATTCCAGATACTCTTATCGCGAGGAAGGTCGGCCTAAAAGTAGTTGATGATGTGAGGGATGCCGTTAAGATCGGATTGAAGGAAACAAGATGGATATGTGAGATGGCTAAGAGATGCCTAAGTCTGGGAGGGTTAACAACACATGAAGGGGAGCAACTAATATGGGAATTCGATAGGAGACTTCAGAGCTTAGGCAGAGACTATAATCCTGGAACAACGGCTGATCTAACCGCAAGTTCCCTAATGATAGCCCTACTATTAGGCCTAAGGTTCTAGTGATCCAGAATGATGAGTATTAGAGCTCGTGAGGGAGACTTCATAGAGACCATTGAGGGATTGATCTTCGACGTTAAGGGGTTAGTTCATCCTCCAGATAGAATAATCGCGTATCTACGTTACATTCCAGATCCAAGCGGAGATAGGCTTAGAGGAGGCATGGCCTACAGGAAGGTATATTCGCTTGATGAGAGGGAGGATATCCTCAGAAGATATTATCCGCAGTACATATACTTTGATCGGATCTTCGGAATGGAGATGCAGGGGATCCCGAAGGAGAGGATCCGGAAAGTTTACAGGCCGCAAGAGGCTCTCCAAGCCCTAATGGAGAAGTCCATTCTAAGCGATCTGGAAAGAAGCGCAGTTAATCTCATTCGAATACTCCATGAATCATCTAATGTTAGGATCGGGAGTATGGGGATTTCAGGCTCTATTATGGCCGGTCTTCACACAGAGAAATCGGATATCGATATAATAGTCTATGGTAGGAAAAACTGCATATCAGTATATTCATCCTTAAAGACTCTGATGGAGAGGCCTAACGGGCAGATCTCAAGGTACGACATGGCCGATTTAAGGAGGCTCTACGAGTTTCGCTCAAAAGATACGTCAATGCCCTATGAAGATTTCGTTAGGATCGAACGGAGGAAGCACATGCAAGGGAAGTTCATGCGGCGGGATTTCTTCGTGAGATTCATACTCGATTGGAGTGAAGTTGACGAGGAATACGGTGACAGAACCTATTCCCCAATAGGATATGCGAGGATAAAGGCCACGGTCACGGATGATTCAGAGGCTATATTCACGCCATGCAGATACCCTATTGAAGATGTAGATTTTCTCGAAGGAATGAAGATTCCTTCATTGAGGGAGATCGTATCCTTTAGAGGGAGATTCTGCGAGCAGGCTAAAAGGGGTGAGGTTATCATAGCTCAGGGAAAGATCGAGAAGGTCACTGAAATGGATGGAACCGAATATTTCAGGATGATCCTAGGCAGTAAACCCTCAGACTTTATGATTAGCAGATCAGTCCATTAGCGGCTTTATATAATCTCTTCCCTCAGCCTCCCTTGAGCCTATAAGGACGCGATGATACTGCTCTCCACTTCTCAGATCGAGGACTTCTTCGAGTTTCCCATATGCCAGTATCCTCTCGCCCTTCGCAGCTAGGCCGCCATAAAGCCCCTCATAAGTTGTTACCTCCAAAATGTCCTTGATCATCGGCCCATCTATCACTTTTACATTCTCAACTCTGTATGTAGAGGGGAGAAAGTCCGCTTCTGAATCATCCGAGACCGTCGCCTCGATCTTGATTAACCCCTTAGGCTTAAAGATTCTATCTCCATATCTCTCATTAACCTCATCTTCCAATCTTACAGGATGAATGGAGAATAATGTTCCCTTATAGACTCCGCGGTTCCATCTTCTCCTCAGAATCTCAGCCGCTTCCCTGTAAGTCAATGGATACATTTCAGCCTTACTTAGACACCACTCATGAGATTCTTTCCTGTTAAATCTTCGAATCGGAAGGTCTGAACTTTCATAAGCCTGCTTAAGGGCTTCCCTTACAGATATGCTATTCTTCCTTCCATAAACCACCAAGTCTATGTCCGAAAATTCCCTATGAATGTCTATTAGGATCGAGCCTGTTACTCCAAAGGATCCCATTGGAACTTTGCTCATATCTGAGATTAAATGGGCCAGCTCAACAGTTTTCCTTTGAAGTTCATCCAGTCTCTCCGCTCTAGTAAGTCTTAATAATTTCTCCTCTGGTCTATAGTGCATGGAGATCCTACTCGTCGGCACCGCCGACATTTCGATTCCCATAACCGGCGAGTAAAAGAGGTATTCCGGACGGTTCTCTCTCAAGAATTTAAATGTCCTCATAAGGTCCTGCATCGTATAATTCGGCAGGATCCTCCTCATCCTCCTATTCTCACTACCCCATCTTCCAGATGGATCTGGAATATACTTGAGGTATGATATGACGCGATCATCCGGATGGACTGAGCCTAGCACGCAGAAGAAGAATCCCTCCGGAGTCCTTAGGTAGTCCCTATCCCTAAATTCGCGCATAGAGATCACCTAAATTCTAAATGCGGCATCGAAGCCGCTTCACTTTAATGCATGACCGCCAGATTTTTATCCCTTCCGCTTAAACTCTACGAAATTTTAAATTTGATGAGGAATACTGAAAGGTTGAGAGGTTGATTCCAGTTGATGAGGCTTAAGGCTAGGATTTTAGGCTTAGAGGCCGGTGGAAAGTTTGTTGCAGTTCTCAATAAGGAAGATGCTGAGGATATAGGAGTCTCAAGTCTTGAAAGGATCAGGGTGACGAAGGGTAACAGAGAATGTATCGCGATAGTTAATACAACAACTAAGCTCATTGAAAGGGGAATGATAGGAGTATATGAGGAAGTCAGAACTGCCCTAGACTTAAAGGGTGAAGAGGAGGTTAAGGTTGAGATAGCTCCTCCACCAAGATCCGTCTATTTCATCAGAAATAAGCTGAGGCAGAGAAAGCTGACGTACGCGGAGATCCGTGAGATCATAGAGGATATGGTCAGAGGGAACCTGAGCGAGATTGAGATAGCCTCCTTTGTAACGGCACTCCATATTTATGGATTAGACTTGGATGAGGCTACGAGCCTATCACGCGCAATGGTTGAAACCGGAAATACCCTTGAGATAGATAGACATCCAATAGTTGATAAGCATTCGATCGGCGGGGTTCCAGGAGATAAGACCACGCTTCTCGTAGTTCCAATAGTTGCGGCGGCAGGCCTTGTAATACCGAAATCCTCCTCGAGAGCAATAACCTCAGCGGCAGGCTCGGCTGATAGGATGGAGGTTCTCATGCCTGTAGATTTAAGCATCGATGAGATGAAGAGCGTGGTTGAAAAGACGAATGGATGCATGGTCTGGGGAGGCTCCCTAAACCTAGCGCCAGCAGATGATATGTTTGTTAGGATCGAGCATCCACTCTCGATAGATCCGCTTCTTCTCCCCTCAATCATGAGTAAGAAGAAGGCCGTCAATGCTGATCTTCTCGTTCTGGATATTCCAACTGGAAGGGGAACGAAAGTTAAGACGATCGGGGATGCCGAGCTGCTGGCAAAGGACTTCATGGAGCTAGGTCGAAGATTAGGCATGAAGGTGCAGTGCGCGATAACTTATGGAGAGCAGCCGGTTGGATACGCTATAGGCCCCGCCTTAGAGGCCCGTGAGGCTTTAAGCGTGCTCATGAGGGAGGCTCATGTTCCAGACCTTATAGATAAGGCGACGGATATCGCTGGTATGCTATTTGAGATGAGCGGAAAGAAAAATGGAAAGAGCCTTGCAGTTGAGATTTTAAGGTCTGGGAGGGCTGAGGAGAAGATTCGGGAGATAATCGCTGCCCAGGGAGGCAATCCCAAAATAAAGCCGGAAGATATATTCGTTGGCGAGGAGAGATATACTATTCGCTCGACGAGAAGCGGCTATCTCCTCTGGATAAATAATACGTCACTGGTTGAGATTGCGAGGCTCGCTGGCGCTCCGAAGGATAAGGGGGCCGGGGTGCGTCTATACAAGAAGATTGGCGATCCGGTGAAGAAGGGTGAGCCTCTATTTACAATCTACGCTGAGAAGGATGTTAAGTTGCAGAGAGCGATAGATAGACTTGAGGAGTCCTATGTTCTTGGGGTTGGAGAGAGGATGGAGATGTTGATTCATGAAGTGAGGGAACTGCCGGTTCCGAGGAAGGCGTTTATGCTGGAAAGGTAAACATCTCCCAATAATTTAATCGTTAAGGTCGCTAAGGATCTCACCTAAGATCCCGCTTGTGATCATTCCTTAAGCTCAACTAAATTTCCATATCCAACCTTACGAACGCTAACTATTCCCTCTCTCTCAAGTCTCCTAACAAGTCTCCAGAGAGATGTTCTTGGAATCTTAGGAAATCTCCTCCTAATCTCAGATTCGAAGGCTCTTCCTCCGTTCTCAGCGATAAACAATAATACTTCCTTCTCTTCCTGCCTCAAATACGGATGTCTCTTAAATATCCTATTGATGCTCGGCTTTCTCCTCCATTTGATGAGTATAATCGAGAACGTTAAGGCAGCGGCGAATAGAACGAGAAGAAAAATCAGATGCGTAGGGAAGACTAAAGTCTCTCTAACTACAAACTTCCCTCTTAATCCAGCGATCTCAACGATGTATGTTCCGGGTTTATCTCTTGAGATCGTAAAGTTGATCCTGACGGATTCTCCCCTATCAAGCATGATAGTCCTCCTATCCTCAACTGAGCCATTAACCTCCAAAACTACATCATAGAAGCCACTCTCCTCTCCAACATTCATGACTAAGACTGAGACTGTTACGGCTTCTCCGGATCTAACGAACTCTGGGCTTACCCTTAGATCCGCGACTCTAAAGTTGAACAGTTGAATTATTGGAAAAATATAGCTGATCTCCCATTCTCCTGGAAATAGACTTAACACTATTCTCTTATCTTCGATATTTATGGATGATGGGGCATCGCTTAAGAATATTACCTCAGCATTCTCTGGGAGCTTAACAGTCACATTATATGGGCTCTTAAAGAATATGGTCCAAACCCCAGTCTTCATGCTCGTTAATTGCTTCGTGTCATACTCCAAGGTTACCTCAGTAGCCCCTAGAGTGAAGATCGTGATGTTTGACCCATTTATCTCATAATCGAGAACACTTCCATTCTCGTCGATCGCAAGGACATTATAGGCTGATCCGGATAGGATGGGAAGGGTAATGTCCGGAATGGTCTCATTGACCCTTATGTCCTGAAGGATATGAACGATTCCATCCCTATAGACTGTAAGAATAACTGATTCCACGTGAAAGCCCATGTTCTCAGATGTGATCTCCTGAGGCTTCGAGAATATTATCAAGATCATTGAGAGAACGATTAGAGCCCCGTGAACTTTTAGCAGCGAAATTCCCTCCAGTCACTTAACGTCGCATAAACGTTTATGTTGGAACATAATATTATCTAGTAACTCCGCAGCGAATTAGCGGTATAAGAACTATCTCATCTCCAGACTTTACTTCAGTCTCTAATCCATTGAGTGCGCTGATATCCCTGCCATTAACGATTATGACGGCGTTCGGAAGTGGGCTTTCAAGATCCGGATCGATTAATGCTCTTCGGAGATCCTCGGATGAATCTGCCAGCCTCCAGATAATATCCTTCAGCCGAACTTTACCTTCAATCTCAACATGCTCGCTGCTGGCTCCATAGGCCTCCTTAAAGACTCCGAGAAGCCTTATCTTAATGGTTCCACGGGCCATATCTGATCAAGAAGAATTTGTATCCGATGCATTTTTAACTTTCCCTATGCGGGTTAAAACTTTAATTACGGATCTCTATGTTACTTGGATTGGGATGCATTCTTTGATTTGCGGGAGGAAACCAGCCGAATCGGAGGCTATAATCCTCAGTTTCTCAGAGATCCTAAAGTTGAAGGATCTAAAGGGAGTATATACGCTTGTAATACTCGTGAAATCGACGTTCCCATTAAGGATTGGAGGTCTCGGCGAATGGCTGATTAAAAGGGGAATTTATACATATACTGGCTCGGCTCTTGGAAGAGGTTCAACAGACTTGGCTGGTAGGATATCTAGACATCTACGAATGAACAAGAGGAGAAAATGGCACATAGATTATCTATTATGCAGTGGTAAGGCTAGTATTGAAGCCGCTCTAATGTTCATCACCGAGGATAGAATGGAATGCAACGTAAATCAGCATCTGATAAAAAGCCTTAACCCGACAATTCCAATTCCAAATTTCGGCTCTTCAGACTGTAATATGGGCTGCAGAAGCCATCTCCTCTATTTCGGCTCAGAATTACCATGTGACATTTTAGTGAGAAAAATATGCAGATTGTATCTTCAGATGGGGGAGGGAGAGGTCTTTGTTCTCATTAAAGACAAGAGGCATGCATAACTTCTCGCTTGAGATTAGAGAGGCTGAACAATCGGATCTTGATGAGATATGCAAGATTGAGATTGAATGTTTCGCTGAAGAATCATTCACGTATCCGCAGCTCAAGTATTATCTGGATTCCCCGAACTTCATAACTTTAATTGCATCCATAAACGGAGAGAAGGCAGGTTTTATTGTAGGATCAATTGAAGATGCTGGTGGAGAAAGAGTTGGGCACATATATACGATTGATGTTAAACTTAAATTTCGAAGGATCGGGGTGGGATCGGCTCTCCTTAAGGCGCTAGAGAGATTCTTCATCAAGAGAGGTGCTGTAAGATCATGCCTTGAGGTTCGTAGCGATAACATAGCTGCTAAGAACTTATACCTTAAGCTAGGCTATAAACCGATGGGGGTCATAAGAGACTATTATGGGCTCGGCTTCGATGCGATAAGATTTGAGAAGACTCTCAGGCAATAGCATGCATAAGAATAAAAAGGAAGAATGACTAAACCAGCATTATATGTCACAATATATTGCTGACATGAGGGATGGAGATTCATGAAGGCCGCTGTCTTATATGGCGTTCGAGATCTCAGACTTGAGGATGTGCCAAAACCAGAGATCTCAGATAATGAAGTATTAATAAGGGTTAATGCGTGTGGAATCTGTGGGACGGATATTCATATCTATAGGGGTGAGTGGAAGACAAATACGCCAATAATACTCGGGCATGAATTTTCAGGCGTCATTGCAGATGTCGGACGGGAAGTTAAAGGCCTGAATGTTGGAGATCCAGTCGTAGCCGAGCCGAATATCCCATGCGGCTCATGCTATTTCTGCCGTATGTCAGAAAGGAATTATTTCTGCGAAAATCTGGAGGCGACCGGCGTAACCGTTAATGGAGCCTTCGCGGAGTATGTGAAGGTAGTTGCATCGAACGTTTATAGGCTGCCCAAAGCATACAATCTAGATGAAGCAGCGCTAATTGAGCCATTAGCATGCTGTGTAAGAGGCATAGATCAGGCCAAGATTAAGGTTGGCGATACAGTTGCTATTATTGGCGCCGGACCAGTGGGGCTGATTCTCCTTCAGCTGGCGCTGCAATCGGGAGCTTCAATGGTGATCCAGACTGACATGGAGGATTCAAGGTTAAGTCTAGCTAAGGATCTCGGGGCGGATCACACTATCAATGTGACAAAGGAGGATCCCGTTGAGTCAATTAAAGAGCTGACTGGCGGATATGGAGTCGATGTTGCTATAGAGGCGGTGGGGAAACCAGAGGCGATAACCCAAGCGATGAGAGCTACGAGGAGAGGAGGTAGACTTGTGATCTTCGGCGTTTCCCCCGAGGACGCCGTATGGAAGGTCAGACCCTTCGAGCTATACGATAAGGAGTTGACCATAAAGACCTCATATCGCAGTCCATACACGTTTCAGAGAGCCGTCAAGATTGCCGTCTCAGGTCTAGTGAGACTTAAACCCCTGATAAGTCACGTATTTAAGCTCGATGAGATTCATGGGGCATTCGAGGTTGCGGAGAAGAGACTTGAAGGAGCGGTGAAAGTTTTAGTTAAGCCATAACCCGCACTAATTTTTTTCTACCGTTATTTCCTGTTCTGCTCCTCTTTATCATGAGGAGAGATTCACCCTTATAACTCCGCTACTCGAATTTTAGGGCTTATCTTCTCCCTAGGAGATATGACCCGTAGATCTTGATCCTGCCATGAAGCTCTTGAATCTTGATTATCTACGCCCTTGAAAATATGATGTTATTTGGCTTAACTTTCAAAAAGCAGAATCTTCAAGTATTGAATCTTATCGGTAGATCTGCCTATCTCAATGAACAATCGTTAAATTTTACTCTTAAAGTTTCTTTTGAGCTTCTCAATTAAGAGTGAGGAAGCCTCAAACTTCTGGAATTCATAAGATCGCCCGTGACATAAACCGATTGTTGTGAATCATCGGGTATAAGATTAAAATATTACGTGAATCTTAAGGTGATCTCAGGTCTTCCTCGAGACGAATTTATTACCCTTAATGTAGAATCTTAAGTCTCGATCAAGATCTACTCTCACACCTATTCTCTTAGAACTTGAGATCTCAAATTGAACCTTATTGTCGGTGATGTAAATTGGATTTTCGGCTGATGTTAGATCCGTTCCGTTTAAGCTCTTATCAATCTTGAAGGCAACCGTGAATCTTCCGGGACCACTAGTCAATTCGATCAGCTCATCATAGGCTCCTCTATTCTTCATCATGATCTCAACTCCATCAAGAGGCTCCACGGCCCTAATCAGAACCGCACCGACACCGCCGGGTTCATGGGCAACAACATTAAACATCCAATATTTATGAACGTTATAGATGAATGCAACTCCCGGCTCGAGCCACATGAGTCTATTAAAGTTTTTCATTCCATCGTGGGCTCGTGAGGCTGGATCTCCGGGGCCATAATATGCCTCCGTCTCGACTATCATGCCACTTAAGATATTATCATCCAGCTTTCTCACTATTATCTTGCCTAAAAGACCCTTCGCAACGACTTCTGGATCCCTTTCATAGAATCTCCTAGGTAGAATCTTCCGCTTCTTCACCGTCTCTCGCCCATTTCACTCTTTAGGTCAATTCGAATGGAAGATCAATACAGTCTCTTTGTAGATATGAAAGATGAAAAACATTAATAAGTATGTTAATTACGCAACTTATGACACAATTTAGAGTCAAGTTTATTCGTTCACAAAGAGTTTAAAAGACAATCTTAAAAATATGATCCGCCTAATATCAAGTAAAAAGACAATAAGAAGGTTCACTTATGAGCTCCGAAGAGAGAGGAAGAGCGAGCTATCTGGATCTCCTCGTAAGCACATTGATGGAGCATGAGAGAAACCTGAATGATTTAGTGGAGAAGTTAGAGGAGATATGCAACAGCCTTAAGGAGATCTCTAAAAGATTTGCAGAGATCGTTGAGATACAGGAGATCTCCGCATCCCAGAAGGAAGAGTCTCGTCCATCTGAACGGAACACCCTAATATATATGAAGTTGAAGGGACAGAAGGTGGAGGATTTAAAAAGGATAATTGATTCCCTCAAAGAGTAAGGAATAGTTTGCCGTAAGCTTCAACGGAAAATAGAAGTAGAGGCTTCCATGCACTAACAAGAATTAAACGGATGGTTCATAAAGCTTATAAGTGCATCAGAGGTGATCTATCCCTCGGCGAACGGTTATGACGAGAAGATCACAATTTGAAATTTACCTAGATATTCTAAAGGCTGTCGCCGAGGGAAAGAAGAAGCCAACGCATATAATGTATCGAGCTAATCTCTCATGGACAAGATTAAAGAAATATCTCGATTTCTTAATCTCTCAAGGCCTCCTGAAGGAGATAGTAAATGAGACATCAACGACTTTCTCATTAACTCAAAAAGGCAGGGATGTAATAGGATATTACAGGAGGATCGAGAGGGTTTTATATCCGAAGAAGAGGATTCTTCCCGCCGAAGTTTATGCGCAATATTAACGCTCCGTTCTCTCCCCAAATTTTTGGCATAATCCTTCTTTGAGATAGGATTCGGCTCTTAAATCAATCTATATCCCTAAGCAGTTCCGCTTTCATTTTAGAAAGCTAAAATTAATGTTTTGACCTATCTATGCTTGGAAATCTGTAGACGCTCTGTAATGCTCCTCTAGCTTTGAGTTCCTTTACTATCAAGTTACGCAGCCACTCAGATGGCGTTAATCCCTCTATTTGGGACTCGTGAATAACAGCCTCCTTTATTGCTGAGGTAACCCTAGTGCAGAGAAGCTCCCCCTTCGTATCTCCCTCTATCCTCGGCAATACTATCCCCATTAGTTATGATGTATTACATGCTTAAAAATACTCTTTTTTCTAGCAGTAGGAGTGTTTAATCATGAAATTAAGATCTTCAAAAATCCAAACATGGATGTAAAGAAGCCCGCCTGCAAACCGTAAAGGTCTATGTGAGGATAAAGTATGTAGGCAAGGGCTACTCCAAAGATTACCCAACACAAACCTTGGATGATTCCTATGGAATTTCTTTCTTCAGGAGACCACATGACTATCTTGCCACATCTATTACAGTGGATATGTCGGAGGGAATTCTCTGAATCATATCCCGATATCTTAGCCTTCCTTAAGTCAATAATATTCCCGCAAAATTTGCATTTAACGTAATTCTCCCTCTCTTTAAGAACTAGAGAGTGGAACGATTTAGGGAAGAGAGATTTATTTTTCTGATGTAATAAATGGACTTTTCCCATGTAAGTTCATGAAATGTTCGCCGGCAGAAATTATAATAGTTATGAAGAAAATTAATATTTTTACTTGCAATTTTTTAAATATTTATGTAAAATACCTTCCAGAGAACTATAGTTCTAACCTATAATTCAGATCGTGGATCCATACCTAAGATAAGATTCTCAAAAATGGTTAAATCTTACCTTTTATAGACGAGTTTCCTAGCATTCTCTATTAGCCTATAAGCCATTCTCTCTGAGATTCTCAGTTTCTCCGAGATAAATTCGGGGTCGGCCTCGATTAAGTTCTCGGCTGAATTGATTCCGATAGACTTCAGGATCTCCGCACGCTTAGAGCCTATACCCTTAACCTTTGAAAGATCAGTGAATGTCAACGGTTTGGAAAAGGTCTTCTTTGCAGTCTTCACCTCTTTCCTACCATTTAAAATGACGAACCCCTCAGATGTAATGTCATATTCATGCGGTCTCCTCGTGTGATTTGTTCCTCTCATCTTAAGTATTCTAAGCCTTCTCCTAAACACCTCATTTTTGTCGAAGTAAGTCTCTAAGTGTATTATTCCATCAGCCAGAAACTCGGAGATCCCTTCCCCAAGGGATGATGATCCCCAAGGCTGATCAACTATCAGGATCGATATGCAACCGGCCTTCTTCAAGAATCTGTAGAGGAGATGAACCATGACTCTGATATCTATGGGATCCTTTAATCCCATGCTAATAGCCGTGAATGAGTCTATCACAAGTCTACTGGCGTTAAGTGAGGCCATAGTCTCCATTATCGTATCGAGATTCTTTTGGAGACCGGACTCTCTGGTTACTGAGAGATCTAAGATTGCGACTCTTCCTTCCCTCTCGAGCCTTTCAAAGTCCCATCCGAACCTCAGCATATTCCTAAGAAAGGTTTCCTTAGTCTCAGCGAAGCATACATAAACTCCTCTAGCTCTCTGCTTTGTTGCACCGTTATATATGAATTGGGCTGAGAAAGTCGTTTTTCCAGCGCCTGGATATCCGACAAGCAGTATCATGCTGTTATTGGGGAAGCCGCCTTCTATTAATTCATCAAACTTCGGAATGCCTGTGGGAACCCGCTGAATAATCATTGAATCTGCCTCAGCGAATATATAACCCTGAGACCTCCAAATTCTAATTCTTATGAAGCATGTTTATATAAAGATTGTTAATACTCAGTCTGTTAATCTGCATACTTTCATAATTTTGCTGAAATTCTCTTCGCTTTGATCCTGCTTGTATGCTCTCAAAAATGGAATGATCGATTCTCCCACTCTGTAATGTGTGATATCGCTTATTTGATCCGCTATCTTTCCTTTCAGGAAAAGAAATTGACATATCGAGGTTACATTTGTTTTTCTTCTCGTAGTGCTCGCGGATTCAAAATCCAAAATCCAAGGCTTATCATGATTGTCTATTATGATGTGCTTGGAAGCCCTGCTCAATTCTCCATGATCCAATCCAATCTCATCGAGCCTCCGGCACTGCTCTAAGATCTCTCTTAAAACTCTCCTAGTCCTGATTGTAGCGTCTTCCTCTCCTTTAATATCGTCAAGCCATGATGGGAGGTGTCGTCCATCAATAAACTCCATCAGCAAGAAATTCTGTGTGAAATCTATTAGTTTCGGACCGACGTCAACTGAGTTTGCAATCCTGAGCATTTCAGCCTCATGTCTCATGTCTCTTCTGTCCGCGTCCACCCTTCTAATCTTAATGGCAACCTTCCCATCTTCCGTGTAGGCAAGAAGAACTATGCCCACGCATCCTTTTCCCATAACTGATATCTCTCCGATCTTCTTCTCTCCAACAAAAGATACTGCCTTGATCCCTAAAGTCTCCATTTCGTGAATTCGCCTTTCAAGCTCCTCCCAGTCCAGTCTTGGATAGCATATTATCTGTGCAAATTTCTCCTGAAAGAGATCCCTTAATGGAACAGTATGTGCATTTCTCATTTCATTCGGCTGAGCCATCTTGGTTTTCCAATTAAATACTCCGTGAAGAAGGATGCGAAATCCAAATTTTCCGAATACAGACCCAGAATCTCTTCGTTCGTCAAGATTTTTAGGGATGAGGAAAAAGCCTTCGAGATCATCTTGGCAACACCTATCCTTTTTCCTCCATCATCGCCGAGACTATCCCTTAGAAGCGTGTAGGCATCCCGGTATTGCCTCCTCCTCTCGATGACCCATCGATCCCCCTCTATCCTAGGTCCAGAGATTAATCTTTCCGATTTAAGGTGCTTCTCAAGAAATCTCATGCAATCCCTCTTCTTCATGATTGGAGGGCCTAAATGTTTCTCGACTGAGGGGAGTAAGTGTGACTTCAATTCGAAGATGAAGGTGATTATTGTCTTCTCGTCGCTCCATACTGCATCCCTTAAAATCTCAAAATCATATCTTGAGATTAACTCTCTTAACGCTCTTTGAGTCTTATATAATTGTCCCCAAAGCACGTCTGGAACGGCTTTAACGGATCTCGTCTGTAGAAGAATAAACGATGTTCCCCTTAACTTCATTATTTTAAGGGCTTCATCGACGCTAAAAGGCTTAATCCTTGGAGGAAAGAAGAATTCGATTCTTGGGTCCTCAAGGAAGCATCTTGAAGCAGCTATGAACTCCGAGAGTCTCTCCCTTCTAACAGCTGATGCAACATTCCTGCTCTTATCAACCGGATCCACTACTATCAGGGGCTGATCAAAGATTTTGAGGGCTTTATCTTCTTCTCCTCTATAGTGCCCCTCCAGATCGATGAGTATTCTTCCATGCCAATCTGATGCTGCCTTAAGCACGTTTATGAATGAACCGTAATATATTATGAGGAGCTCGCATAGGTAACCGCTGAATCCTCCAATCTTGATCTCCGCGCCATAAGCCCCTATTCCATGCATGAACCTTTTTAATAACCGAACTTCTTCCCTATCCGCTTGGCTGAGATGATTCTTCACGTAAGACGTGTGGAACGGCGTTCTATCAACGCTTGAAATCGCCTCCACGGCACTTCTGAGCTTAAAGCATGGAACGAAATCGACGGTGAAACCATTAATTTCAGCCTCTATATATGGGTGTTCTGCATAGGCCTCCAAATATTTCTCGCCGCACACATTCTTTGCGGCGTCAAGCAACTTAGTGAAGGCTTTTCTGCCATATCTCCTCGGGATAAGCATGAATATATCTATGTCCTTCTCATCTCTAAGCCATGTATCCTTTGCAACTGAACCCTCAACACATACATCTGCCTCTAAGCCGATCTTCTCTATCTCGAATCTCAATCTATCAATTAAGGAGCCGATGAATCTTTGGATCTCTATCCTATCCTTCGGATTTGGGGTTACACGACGCAAAACCTCTCTGCAGATCAGTTGAACCTTAGAGTCAAGTTTTGTCATTTATATTCACTCGGCTCTAGCCTTTACGGGCATCTCTCCCTTAATGTCAAATAAGTCGGACCATTCGGCTTTAATATGCTCCTTTTAAGTCTGAGACATCTGGCCTCAATTACGCCGAATTCATAATCTTCAACCTCTTTTAAGCAGCGTATTAATTCATCTCTTCTTCGACTTGTCCTCACACGCGCAATCGTCAGATGCGGACTGAATTCTTTCATCTCCTTTTTAAATCCGAGCTTCCAGAGTCTAGGCTCAAGCTGGTTAAATATGTTCCGCAGTTCATCTGATCCCCTGCCTATCCCAGCCCAGATAACGCTTATTCTTCTCACGTTTGGGAAGACCCCGACTCCTTTAATCTCGATCTGGAATGGCTTAAAGTCCACATTCTTCATCTCATTATATATCTCGTCAATTTGAGATGGTAGGATATTCCCGAGAAACTTTATCGTAATGTGTATATTTTGTGGTTTAACGAGCTTTAGATCTGCTCCTGTCCTCAGAATCATAGACTGAACATTCTCAATATTCCTAATTATCTTTGGATCCTCAATGTCGAATGCTATGAAGCTTCTGATACCATTCAAGATATTCCTCCCCCCGCCATATCAGCCTTTTATTCAGAATCGGAGCCTCAATAATATTAAGTTATCCCAAATAGGCCTATTCATCATCTGCTGAAACAAATACTTTTATATCCATTACGCTTCATCATCTTAGCGGATTCGACGGAAACGTCAAATAACGGCTAATCTAAAATTATCATGTTGGGCTGTGTTGGAATGGCTTTTAAGAGGAAGATTCTAATAGGCACAACTGGAATGCCGGGTGCTGGCAAGGATACCATAAGGAGGTTTATTCAGAAACTCGGCTTCCAAGTAATAGTTATGGGAGATGAAGTGAGATCCGAGGCGAAACGCAGGGGATTAGATATTACCCCCGAAAATTTAGGCAGGATAATGCTTGAAATGAGGAGGGTGGAAGGACCCGCCGCCATAGCTAAGAGATGCATACAGAAGATTAAATCTATGGATTCTCCGTTCATCCTTATTGATGGAATTCGAAGCCTACATGAAGTGGAAGAGTTTAGGAGGATATTCCCGGACTTTAAAGTTCTCGCAGTTCACGCATCGCCTAAGACTAGGTTTAAGCGTCTTCTGAGGAGGGGAAGGGAGGATGATCCTAAGAGCTGGGAGGACTTCATGAAGCGTGATATGAGAGAGTTAAGTGTCGGACTTGGCGATGTCATAGCGACGGCGGATTATATGCTTGTTAATGAAGGGACTAAGGGAGAGCTTGAGGAGAATCTGATGAGGCTATTGAAGAGGGAGGTGAAGGAGTTATGGACTTTAAGAGGATAGTGGTAAGGGCGTGTGCTGATGTAAATCCGACGGAAGATCCAGATAAGGTTAGGGTTGCCATCGTGAGGGTGCTTGGTGACATTCCATTTGAGATCGAGGAGGAGAGGGAAGTGAAGCGTTTAGTAGGGAGATCTGAAAGTCCAGATGCACTATTGAGATTCCATGAGCTCCTACGGAGAGAGCAGATACTAAGCGCTGCCAGAAGCGTCTTAATGAAGGGAATGCAGGGAAATGTGATATGCTTCTATTTAAATAAGCAAGTTGCCTATATGGGTCACATATCTTTCTCTCAGTCAGTAGGAGAATCTCCTCTCGGCCCGATAAGAGTTGAGATTGAGAGTGATAATCCAAGAGCAGTAATAGAATGGCTTGCCCCAAAAGTCTAGGAAACATTCAGATAAGTGGGATTCATTTTAAAAGTGAGCGGGGAGATAAAGGCTACTTTTCCAGTGGAACATCAATATTCATAAGGTCCTCCGCGATTAAGACCTTTGGAAAGATCCTTCTTGCCTGCTCAAGAAGAGCATCAGTTTCCCTGTAGCGTGCACTTATGTGCGTTAATACTAAGAGCTTGACCTTTGCCTCCCTAGCTATTAATGCCGCTCCGCTTGGTGTAGAGTGCATCTCCTTCTCGGCCCTTTCGGCGAGATCATCCGCAAATGTCGCCTCATGGATCAGAACATCCGCCTCTGAAGCAAACTCTATGATCGAATTTGAGGGCCTTGTATCGCCTACATAGACGATCTTTCTTCCCCTTCTAGGAGGGCCGAGGACGTCGCTTGGCTTAACTATTCTGCCATCCGAAAGTTTTACATCTTCCCCACGCTGAAGCCTCGACCATAATGGACCCTTAGGGACTCCAAGCGTCAATGCTTTTTCCGGATTGAATCTGCCGGGTCTTGGCTTCTCAATTAGAGCGTATGCTAATGATGGAATTGAATGCTCAACCCATCTTGCATAGATCTCATAATCCCTCTCTTTGCAGATTAATCCCTCATTTATCTCATAGATCTCAACTGGAAATCTAAGTGCGAATTTCACGGTTCTCCTTATCGCATCTATAAACTCAGCTATTCCCTCTGGACCGTATATCTGTAGGGGTTTATCCCGGCCGAGTAGCGACATGGTCTGAAGGAGGCCTGGAATCCCCAGAATGTGGTCACCATGCATATGAGTAATGAATATCCTAGTCTTCCGATTAAATCCGATCTTGGCGATCATCATCTGCCTCTGAGTTCCCTCTCCACAATCGAGTAGGAAGAGTTCTCCCTCACGCTTAATCGCTACGGCTGAGAGGGCTCTATTTTCAGTCGGTATGCTAGCGGCAGTTCCGAGGAACGTGATCCTTAAACTCAAATTGTATCACCAGCGCAGGCATCATGGCATCTTGAAGACGGCGATCTCACGTGTTAATCGCCTATGAACGTAGATAAAATGTGATTCTTCATGCTTAAAATCTAGCTCCTCAGCGATCCTGTTGACATTGATGCTTTTTGGAGCGGCAAGGCAGATGTATCCATCATCCTTGAGGGGATCCCTTATGGCCATGAGGAACTTCTTGAAGAGGTCGGAGGTTTTCATTCCTAGAGTAGTAGTTGATATTCCGTAGGGTGGATCGGTTACTACACGGTCGATTCTATCCGGGGAGATTGGGGGTTTCCGGGCGTCGGCGACGATCAGTCCCTCAGCCACTACATTATATGCCGAAAGATTCACGGTGCTTCCCTCTATCATGCGGTGCTTAACATCTAAGCCCACAACTCTACATCCTATGAGGTTTGCTTCGACAAGGAGGCTTCCAGTTCCGCAGAATGGATCTAAGATTATATCCCCGGCTTTTGCGCGTGCTAGGTTGATCATGCATCGGGCCAATTTTGGAGGCATAGCGGCTGAATGAGAATAGATGGTTTTTGGAAGGCCGCGTCTTTTAAAATCTCCGCCTCTAATCTCTGCTTCTTTCAGGCCGAAGACAAACTTGCCATCGGATAGTACTCCAAGAAATGTCTTTTTCGGTCTTTTAAGATCAACCCTCACTTTCTCGGCGGATCTCAATATGACCTTGCCGATCTTACGTTCAAGGGCTAGCCTATCAAGCTCCGGAGAGCTTCCTCTAACCCTTTTAATTCGCACGCAGAAGCTCTCATTAGGAGATATATAAGAGGAGATTTGAGTATTCTTGATCACATTTAAGATTTCTCTGGCTGAGGCTTTACAGTGAGCAATGAGGCGCCCGCATGCCCTTGTAAGCGAGGCCCTCCTAGCCACTGATCCTATACATCTCTGATCAGACTTTAGAATCAAGACTTGAGCTAGTTTAGATAGGACTTCATATTCATATCCCTCAGCCTCTAAAATAGCCTTTATCTCAGCGAATGGAAGTGTTGGATTCTCGCCTGAAACTAAGAAGAAGAGTCTAGCAGTCTCCGACTTCCTCGTTTGCCTCCATCGACTCTGCATTTTAACCCTGTCTTTTCCGGTATTCCTCCAAAAGCTCCTTGGCCCTATCCATTCTAATCTTCCTTTCCTCAACCATTCTCTCAGCAATTATGTCTATTAATTCTCCCGTTGCCCCAGCCATGATCGCTATGTTCCTTGCATGCAGAGACATGTGTCCCCGCTGTATTCCTTCATGGGCCAGAGCTCTCAGGGCGGCTAGGTTCTGCGCTAATCCAACGGCTGCCATGACTTCGGCTAATTCCTGAGCAGTCTTTACGCCCAGAATCTTTAGTGCGATCTTCGCGATCGGATGAACCTTGGTTGCCCCTCCAATAATGCCGACAGCTAATGGGAGCTCTATTGAGCCTACAAGATCACCGTCTTCATTCTTCTCCCAGACTGAGAGTGGAGAGTAAAATCCTGTTCTTGCAGCGTAGGCGTGAGCTCCAGCCTCTATAGCCCTATGGTCATTACATGTAGCTAATGCAACAGCTATAATCCCATTTAGAATTCCTTTGTTATGTGTTGCGGCTCTGTATGGATCAGCCGCTGCAAAGGCGTAGGCGTCTAATATTCCATCGACAACCTCTTCTCCACCAACCTCCTTCTTATCTACAACCGTCCAAGCCCTAGCTAATCTCTCAGTTGCAAGGTTTGAGATTATCCTTAGGATTACACGGCCGCCGGTGATTTTCTCTATTAGAGGCGCAACAGCCTCAGCCATGGTGTTTACAGCGTTAGCTCCCATCGCATCCTTACAGTTGACGAGTAACTCGGTTATAACCATCGGGCCTCTTATAGTATGTATCACTTTAACTCTTAGATCCTTAGCTCCGCCACCTAAAGAGACGAGCAGCGGATCCTGCTCATTAGCCTTCTCTAGGATTTTGTCTTTAGCATCGAGTATCACCATCCTCGCGTAGTATGGATCCTTAACCTTAACAGTCTGGATTTGACCTATCATTATGGGATCAGTGCTACTCGTGAATATGCCGCCCTTACTTCTCGTCATCTTAGCCCCGTAACTTGCAGCTGCAACAACGGATGTCTCCTCTATTGCCATAGGAATCAAGTAATCCCTTCCATTAATTAGGAAGTTAACGGCGATTCCCATGGGCATCGGAATTGCTCCAACAACATTCTCTATCATTCGATCAGCCAATTCGAGACTTAAGGATCCAGTAGATTGAAGTAGCTTTGCCTCTTCATCTGTAAGTCCAGCGAATTCCTTAACGATCTCAATGCGCTCTTCAATGCTGAGCTTATAGAAGCCGGGGATTCTCGAAGTCTTCAAGCACCTACTCTCCCAAATGCTGCTGCAAATAGATAATCGTGATCATTATTATATCTTATACTAAGAATCGAAAAATTTCCGTTCCAAACAGCCCTTTATGGGGATGCTAATGAATGATCATTGTGAGCCAAGGCATGAAACTCGGCAAAGCAGCTATAACTAAACTTAATTAAGAAATATGGGCATACACTTATACTTGGCTGGTGATGCAGTATTGCGTAAGATTAGAAAGCTTCAGGGCATAGTTCTCAGCGTCGAACGGACGGGAGAGACGATCACTGATGAGTATGGGGATAAGTGGGAAAAATGCATATTCACGATAGAGTTAACGAACTTCTCTAAGCGAACGCCTGAGGAGAAGATTCCGGATGAGATAAGGGGTAAAAAGGTGAAGCTGGTCAGATACTGTTGCTATGATTGGCATTATAAGACTGGCGTAAAAAAGACTTTGGAACCCGATGAGACCGAAGCTGTATTATCGGGGAAACCCATCGAGACTGTTTACTGGTAGGTGAATCGTAATGGAAGAATCATATGTCAATGGGGATCCAATATTCGAGAAGGTTCTGATAGACGTGGAGAATGGAATATACGTTGATGAATGGAGTCTCTCAAGTAGCGAGTTGCAGTTGGGAGGGGACTGGAGGATCGAGAAGCATAGACTCCATGGAGGAGTTTCGGATGGCGTGGACATCATTACTGTTGATAATGGTAAGCTCTCATTTGTTGTTGTGCCAACGCGAGGTATGAGCATATGGAAGGGTGAATATGAAGGAGTATTCTTGGGATGGAATTCGCCGGTAAAGAGTCTTGTCCATCCATCTTACATAAATCTTGAGGCGAAGGGAGGCTTAGGATGGCTTGACGGATTCAATGAGATGATCGTTCGATGCGGCCTAGAATATTTTGGCCCTCCGGGAAAGGATGTGATAATCGATGATATGGGTAGGAAGGCGGAGGTCATGCTTACCCTTCATGGAAGGATAGCAAACATCCCAGCATCAACAGTTAAGGCCAGGATCTACGGAGGATCCCCTGTTAAGCTGGAAATAGAAGGCGTAGTCTATGAAAGATCGATGTTCGGCGCAAATTTAAAGATGGAATCTTCAATTATGACGGTGGCTGGAAGCAATTCGTTCAGGATCTCGGATACCATCGAGAATCTCAGGGGAGTCCCGAGTGAAATGCAGATTCTATACCACTGTAATTTTGGCTCTCCGATCCTCGAGGAGGGAAGTCGCTTCGTAGCGCCGATTAAGAGACTAGCTCCAAGAGATCCCGTTGCGGCGGAGGGAGTTGAAAAGTTTGACTTTTACGGCCCTCCCACGCCTGGATTCATAGAGCAGGTCTATTACATGGATCTACTGGCTGATGATAGGGGCGAAACCCTCGTAGTATTGACGAATAGTAATGGAGATAAGGCGGTATCAATATCATACTCAGTCAAGGAGCTTCCGCACTTCACATTATGGAAAAACACTGCCTCAATTGAGGATGGCTACGTAACTGGATTGGAGCCTGGAACGAGTTTTCCAAATGTAAAGCCCTTCGAAAGGAGCCGTGGAAGAGTCATCGATCTCAAACCGGGAGAGAAGTTTCACTCTGGAGTAACGGTCTCCATCCATCTTGGGAGTGAAGCGGTAGGGAAGGTG
>Ga0180301_10000615_pt1 | contig 27386 bp, 51 predicted proteins | sample GuaBasSediGuay16_FD_121797 | JGI IMG/M metagenome (GOLD analysis project Ga0180301, IMG submission 121797) | Subseafloor sediment microbial communities from Guaymas Basin, Gulf of California, Mexico - Guay16, Core 4569-2, 12-15 cm | ecosystem: Environmental > Aquatic > Marine > Hydrothermal... | reverse complement strand
TTCTTCGAGTGTTTTCATGTTCTTACCCGCGTAATTGAAAAAAGTGATAATAACCTCGAAGAGCTTGGTCTTCTTATCTTAAAGCTAGCAAGTCTAGCGGGTGGACAGATGCTTGCCGATGCCATAAACCCGATGGCCTGGCCACCGTGTAGAACACAAACCTGCAGTGACTGCTGGATAGCGACTACCGGTATGTGTGCACATAGAAATACTCCAGCAGATCTACGCAACGCTGCTATAGCTTCTATAGAAGCTTTGAAGAGCACTTCTACCACAGAAGCCAAAGAGCTTTTAGGGCATTTTAGCGGATTTGATAAAACAGATCCAATTATTCTTGAGACATTAATACACCAAAGCAGACTAGCTCTGAAGGAGACGAATTATGCCCGGAAACCACAGGGCGACCAGGCTATACAGTGCCCAACAGATCAACATAGTCAGGATAGCAAGAGACCTAGTAACAAAATGGATGAATAAGACAATAAAGGAGACTAGAAACGGCGCCTATAAAAGTCCAATGGATATAGAGTACTCCTTTAGGGATTACTTGGACTCTACCCGTGCTACTGGAATACCAATCGAACCTCTTTACCCAAACCTCACGCTTAACAACCGAGTTCCAGAATATGGATATCATACCTCAGTTGCAGTTAATGAGGAGGTGAGTAGATCCAAGCCTACCGATACAGAGTTCCAACCGGGAGACTTGATATCAATAGATGTTAGCGTCAGACTAGACGGTATGTGTGTCGCAATGATTGACACTCTAACATACCGCACCCCAACTAGGTTATATAGCAAGCTAGTCGGGGTTGCCTATAGCATACTAGCTCAAATTATAAGCATGCTGAATTACGGCAATATTGCTAGCAATGCCATTGCAGGTATGATAACTGAATCGGCCAAGCAGAACAATATTACTGTAATTCCGAATATTGTCTCACATGGAATAGGACTCTCGTCATTTGAAGAGCCCATTATTCCTATAAAGCCAACAGACAGAAATGTACTTCTTCGAAGAGGAAATGTGATACTAGCTCAGATAGCGATAACGGAAGGAGACGGTGGACTTATAATAGATACAGATAAATGGCTGCTTATAACACAAGATGACTCACCAACAGTCCATGTAGGTAGGACGGTTATAGTTGGAGAGTTATAGTTATGGGAAAGGAGGAGTTATGCATAAAGTAAGACGAGCAGATCTCAGCGAGTTGCCGGAAAACGTTGTATTAATTGTAGATACGGAGGACGAGATTTATAAAATCGTTCCTGGTTATACCATGAACGGTTTTCGGGCAGTGAAGGTAAGCACACTAGACGAAAACGATCGAGAAACCGAGAAAGGAAACTTCTTTCTCAATACCATATGCGTAGGACAACCACTTCGATGCTTGTCTATTCCGAATACAGACGAGAAGGTAATCTCACTGCAAACAACCCTTGTCTCATCTCCAATAGAATCTATTGAAGTTTATGGTGGAGACGATACAGAATGCGCTATGGCGCGGTAAAAGCCTTATTGAGCTTGCTCTTTGTTCTCCCGCTAGAAGCAAAGGCACGCTGCATAGTACATGACGTCCAACAAGGAGAAACATGGAGAGGTATTTCCATTCAATACTACAAGTCTCCATATCGTGTCAAAGATCTTCTAGTTCAAAACAATTTTCCCCGCAAACTGCTGGCTGGCAGCAGAGTATACATTTATATTCCTACGGAAGATGACTGGCAAGCAGCATGCGAAAATGCAATATCCTGGCGGCTGAGTATGAGACGACGGTACGATAGAATACCTACATTTATCCAGGCAATCCCGCAAGCGATTCAGCAGGTATTTCCCAGTATTAGCCCCGAGAGAAAGCTGGACTTGTGTATCTCCGCTCTGGTAACAGCAGAGCAAGAGACAATGTATGAGTTCATGATTGGTAGTGCTGGCGAAGTGGGAATATACCAGTTCAAACTAGATACTGTCCGCCTTACTGGCAGACAAACCAAGGTGTTATCAATTGCATCAGAAAACGACGAATATCTTGTGAGACTTTTGTTAGATCCTTTAGAGGCTACGAAAGTATTTCTCCTCCATTATATGTATCTACTTCAAAGATATGAATACAGCCACAGACTTGCCTGGAGACGCTATAATAATGGCAGCATGGCAGAGGCATATGCGGAGAGAGCAATGGATAAATATACTACCATAACCAGACAAAAGCTGTTTAACTGCCAAAAATTTTTGAATGGTGAGTTGCCATAAACAGAAGGGAGTAGTAATGAAACTCCTAGGTAAGTTGAGCTTGATAATATTAGTAATATTTCCATTTACATCTTACGCAAATAGCTTCAGGGATAATATTGACAGTGTACGCGGAATGTTGTTTCTGAACAGGCATTATACTAATGGTATTATACTAGGATGTAACAAACAGCATAGGTGTATGATATTAAGCGTCGCCCATTCCTGTAACTATAATCTTTTACTTAGCAAGCTTGTTGACCTCTTAAGGCTTGGCCGAATAGACCGTACAACTTTTAAGGCTCGAATAGAATATTTAGCCTCACTTGTAAAGCAGAGAAGGCTTTGCTCTGGTATCTTGGCAGAAGACTCAACTTATTTCCGATTAGCAGGAATTGATTTCGACCGAGATCTTGCACTCTTCAGCATTAACCTTCAGGATAATTATGTTCCTACAGTAACTCTTGCAATTAAAACTCCTTCTCCAAAGACACGCATATATATGCTTTTGCGAGCTCACAGGATTAGCCAAATTATCACTCTTTTTAGCAAAGTTGGATTAAGATATCTGAATACTGAGAACAAGTTTGAACTTGTTCAAGCACAGTTTATTGGAGGTCCCGGCGGCAGCGGGAGTCCTATATTTGAGGAACAGACAGACACACTAATAGGAATTTTCTGTGCAGAGTTGCTCAGAGAGGGTTCTCCTATGGCTCCAACCAGAGCCTCCTTCTTCGTATCTACCGAAGAAATAAGGAGTTTCCTACAGAAAGCTGTTCCCTATTGGAGGAAGATGCAAAATGATAGTGAATCTTATAGGCCCTATTGCGTCGGGCAAGACGACCTTTGCAAAATGGTTCGTCGGGAAATTCAATGAATGGACACACATTGCAATAGACGAAGTAAGAGAACATACAGCTAGAATGTTAAAGTACCATTCATCTTCCTCTGCTATAGAGGACTATGTATGGCATGCAGCATTGCCTAATCTTTTAGAAGATACCAACAAGTATTTTGTACTCGAGTCTACTGGGGTCTTGTGGCGACTTAGAGAGCTGTTTGAAAATCTTGATCATGATGTTTATACTGTCAAGCTAGTCGCTAACACGGAGACATGTAAGAAAAGAGCTCTCACTAGACCCCAGGAAACAAGAAGCGAGCCATACAATATAGATGATACACAAGGAATAGAGCTTGAGGAATTTCTACATACTAGGGCTCCTGGTAATGTGACAATAAAGACTGACAACATAGACAAAGACCAACTAATGAGGGCATATGAGGAAGCTGCCAGATATATTAGGCGCGCTCAGATATGCTTTGATTTATGTAGAGAAGAGCACATAATAGGAAACAATCAGCTTCCGGAAGGAGATAGAACATGAAGATCACAGATGTACGCGTATTTAAACTGCAGAACCCCAAAAGCAAGGTAGTAGCTTTCGCCAGCGTAACTCTCGATGATATCCTCGTTGTAAAAGGGTTTCGTGTTGTGAGAGGAAGCGAAGGACTTTTCGTTGGCATGCCTAGTCGCCGTGGTACAGATGGCAAGTTTCGAGACGATATATTCTTCGTAAATGCTCAAGACAAGAATTCTCCAGGCGCAGCCTTCAGAAATACCTTGCAAAATACTATTCTGCAGGCCTATTCCCAAAATCAACAGAAACCCGACTTTGAGGACCAGACAACTAATACCTCCGTAGTCTCCGATGATGGTGTACCGTTCTAAGGAAGTATAATGGTTATTCGAAAAGATTTTGAAAGAGCTAAGCAGTTCATCTTAGACGAAGCAGCGTCGAACTCCGGAGCATATATATTGTGCCTATACCCAACAATAGGCACTGCATATGGTCTCTATGATAACAACACTCTCGACAAGATATGCGGAGTGTACTTTCTTGACACCGAACTGCTGCTTAGCATTAGAAACTCAGACAACACTCCAAAGACACAGTGGTTTCTAGCAAGTAGGGAAAATGGTTGTATGGCTAACCTGATCGAAATAGGGCCATGGTGCAGACACTTCGCCACAGGACATGATTTAAAGCACTTCATTAGAATGGATACGCAGTATATTTACGAGAACGCGGACATGGAGCCATTTCTCGATATTGCCATCTCCTGTTTGTCACAAGAAGATGCCTTAAATACAATACGCTCGATGGTGTCTGCTCGAGCATTGACACACAGAACGTATCGGTGTGCCTTCGAATCATATTACTATATACTAGCCAGTCTTGCCGCGTTAAAAGCTGGCCATATTATATCTGATCCCTTTGAGCTTACAGAAGTCTCCGATAAGACTGAGATATATGAAATACTATTGCAGAATGTATCAGATGATAATACTATGTTAAGTGACAGAGAGAGGTATTCTATAGAAGAAGAACAGGACTATAACATTAAGCTGGCAAAGGAAATTGTTGAGTCTGGTAACTGCAAACTACCAAGATATAGGCCAGAAACCTATATCAGGCTACTTGATGCAGAACTTCTGCGCTTGAGGAGGGCTCTTCTATGATTAATAAGAGAAAGAAGGGAGACTTGATCCAGCTGCACGACTATAAGCGCGAGTATCTCGAGCTTTATGGTCGTTGTGTAGATAATCCAACAATGGAAGCTATTCTGGCTGGAGATCCAAAGTCAGGCAAGGCACGCATGCGGTTTGGTAGTACTCCACTGCCATGGGAAAGGTCGCTAACCGCACAAGATTTCAGACACCTTAATCAGGCGCAGGAGAAACAATACACATGTCAAAACCCTGACTGCCCAGCCTGTGGCAAATCGGCAACTGCAATCTATTATATGGTAACTCATAAAAAGGAGCTACCGCATTCCGATACAGGCAACACGCTGGTTGACAAAGCTCGTAACCAAATAGATCTTCGTCGATTTGGAAAACGCGAACGCGTCTGTATTCACGTTGGCGTTAGATGTAAGACTTGCAAGCAACATATTAAATATGTTAAGTATTCCCTCTCACACAGGCGAGCGGCCAAAGATCAATTGGTGTCTGGCCCTCATCAACGAACAAGATCTTCCGCAAAATAGGAGGAAAGCATGAAACTCAAGAACTTGGTAGAGAGCTTGAAGAGCATGACCGAGAAAGCAGTCGCAGCAGTTAAGAAGCATCCGCTTCTATCCTTCGGCCTCCTGGTAGCGGCGCTGGTACTGTTGGGACTTACTTGCCAGGGCTGTGCCACATCCAACGACGAACAGGAACTTCCTTCCACAGTTGACGTAAGTGGAGTATACGTAATAAAGAGCGGCTATCAAGAATTTATCACCCCAAGCGGCACAGAGCGGGAAGAATTTACTCTCAGCGACGGCATCGCGCTTTCTGTAAGCCAGTCTGGAGATGCAGTCCAAATGTTTACATGCTTTGGCGTAATGGACAAGGATTTGAAGGTCAGATGCGTAGATAAAGTTGAGACGGAAGACTGGGGACAAAAGTGTTGTAGAATCGACGATGGTGAACTTCAGTTCACAGAAAATGGCGCAAGACTGAGACTTCATATGGAAGGATTTTGTGAGGGCGTAAGCGGAAGCTGGTCAAGCGAGGTAGAGCTGGAACTCCTTTATGACACCCACCTATGTGACTTCGAAGTTGGCAACGATGGCGGTTGACCATTTCAGCAGGAGGGAGATGACTCCTGCTAGTCCCTAGGCTAGGGAAAAACCGATGAATACCATCAAGAAGCCCTCACTGCCGCATTGCTCTGGACCCGTCTATATCTAAAGGCCAGAAAGGAGAAACAGGAATGGAGATCCCGATAAATAGAGAAGCGAGATCTATGAAAAAGCCATCCTTTGCAATGTTCCTGCTTCTACTAGTACCATGCATGGCTGGTGGTGGCTTGCTTGGAGCAGTCGCACTGCCATGCGCTCTCATCGTTGGCACAACCGTCCTGGTCCTCATACCGCTCCATATAATGTTTGGGATAGATCCATTTGCATCACCTGCTGATGTAACGGATGTAATGCGAGTACTTATATGTATATCCTATGTCATTGGCATGGTTGCCGGCGGAGCCCTCTGGACTTATAAGTATCTCGCAGACAGGAGACTAGCCAATGGGATCGATAAGTAGATACAGTAGAAGCCAGAGGTTTAAAGAGTTTCAGAGAGAGAGATTGGAGGCATAGAATGCCAGATATTACTATGTGCCCAGGATTTAACTGTCCCCGAAAACTTGAGTGCTACAGACACATTGCTAGACCTAGCAAATACTGGCAGTCTTACTTTGCAAATCCTCCTCCTGTTGATGCAGATAACAATTGCAAATACTTTGTAGAAGCTACTATTTCAGAAATAGAGTCATACAGAAAGAGAACTAGCAGATGAAATATCTTCTGGCACTACTGATAATGCTGTCTGCATGTACTAACGTTACCGTTTACTCCGGTAACGAGAAACCCAACTTCTATCTCCTCGCAGAATATAACCTCCCGTTATATATGGAAAACTATAGCAGTCCCATCTGTGGTACAACTTTAACCAGCAGAGGAATAGTCACTGCATCACACTGCGTGAATGGGCCTCCAGTACAGCTTTACGTGCAAGACTCAACCGGAAGTCTTTATCCCGTAGAAGTTATTGCCATTGACAGCTTTGAGACAACAGACATCGCTGTTTTAAGCATTCCTAGAGACCTGAACCTTAATCTGCGTGCGGAGATAGCCAAAGTAGAGCCGGAGGTAGGACAAGATGTCTGGATTACTGGCTGCGGCGCAGGAGAATGTGATGCATTTAGTTACGGGATTGTAAGTAAGATATACGTTAGAGATCACTACGGAATGATAGCAAACCAATTCGATGCCACTATTTGGTATGGCAATAGTGGTGGAGGAATCTTTGATTCCGACAATAAACTAGTGGGAGTAGTCAGTCAATTTGGCCCACAATTTAACCGTCAGGGTGGTGGCGAGCCAGAAACTGGATGGCTATATGGCTGCCCAGTAAAAGCAATCAGACAAGTAACTGAGGATGCACTCCGTTAAAGGAGACCTTGCAATGGATATTCACCATCTAACGAAGCTTGGCGAAAAGCTTGGCGATCTAGTATCCACCTATTCCATACGCTCCATTGTAATCCAGATTCCATATAATGGCACGCGGCCGACAGCTCATATAGTATATGCCGACGGTAGCCGGGGGACACTTGAGCTGCGCGGCGAAGAATGGGTTTGGCCAGATGACCCAAATCCCTGTCCGGGTGATATAGCAGCCAGAGACGCCTTCTGAAGTTGTTAGGAGGCTATCCTATGAGCTCTCGAGGAAAAACCAGGAACCTCCCCGTTATTACTCTAATGGGTAACCAGTTTTTGATCATAGAAAATGAAGATGATTTGCAAATAGCTAAGCCAGCGATCCGCGCAGCAATGCTATATCCGATCTGTAGGCGTAGAGTTTCTTGGATTGTACAAACAAAGATTAAGCCAAACCTCTCCGCCTTACTAGAAATGTATAAGAAGATAGCTATCGGTGTACGCCGATATAATAACAGGCCACCCTTCGATGTAATTAGCCTTATAGGAGGCCCTACTAAGGAAGATATTGTTTTTAGCGAAGTAAACCTTGGGCGTTTCTTCGTAGGTATTGGGTTTATGATAACACCCTCTCCTCCAAGAGGAGCAACTATGTCCTATGGTGCTATAGCATATGCAGTATCTCCTGTCTATGCAATACCAGAACCCAGACGATTCCATCCCCACGTTAGTGTCTCCTGTAGTATTTGTTTAGGAAGAGGAGTCGACTCCTTTGTTAAAAGTGCAAGAAGAAATGATTTAGTAAGTTGTCTTGATATTGCCAAGGCCGTACTTTCGTCATACTGCGCAGAAGACTCTTATTTTCCAATTGGTAACTGGTATGGATACTCTTGTGCAGACTGTGGCAATATAGTTGCAAATGATGAACGTTGCTGTAGCTGCATGGTGCCGATCTGTAATCGTTGTGCCATAATTAATAAGGACAGACACTTTTGCAGCGCCTGTGCTTCACACAGAGGACTATAATGCTTCCAGACCCTAACACAACTATAAAAGCACTCTTCCTTTGGAAAGATGGGTATACAGATGTACGCATTATTGATCTACCATTACCTCCGTTCTATAAACGATATTCTGTACTACGCGATGACGTACCAGTGGAAGTACGTTGGCGTTATCTGATGGATCAAACGCATCCAGATGTAGTTGTTCCAGTTGCAATCTTCCGGCTTACGGGAGGTGCTGTATATGTCGAAGAGGAGTGAGGACTATCATGTATACACTTAGCGCAGCACGAGAGCTTCTATCAAGTAAACATGGAATGGATAACTTTATCCGTACTCTCTATAAGTATGCAATTACTAATATGGACGGTTTTTGCTACCAACAGGCTCGATTATGCCATTACAAAAAAGGAATACTTCTGGTATCGCGATATAGCCCACATGAATATTGCTCTATCTACATAGCTCCATCTCAATCCGCCAAAGTGGTACGGGGATGTCAGGATCCACGTGTCTACGGAGACCCCATGCCAAAGCTTCAGAATGGTAACTGGGTTTGTGTATGGGAAGACGGAAGGTGGACTAAAGAGGGTCCCTGGGTACCCAAGATCGAGAGCCTAATCATCGATCTCTTGAGCGAGATAGATCTTGTTAAGAGAAGGCAGATAAATGAGAAGGTAGAGGAAGAGAAAAAGAGGCTTGCAGAAATTAGAAAACAAGATCTACAGCTAATTACGAACTGGAGTTCATAGGAGCAAGGCCATGAGTAGTATAAAGTTTGTTTTGCGGCTTATTTCATCCGCCCTGCTAGCTATTTATCTACAGGGATGTCAACTAGGAATACCAGAGGATCTTAAGAATGCAGACGAAACCCTTGAGGAAGTCAGTCAGAAGCTAGACCAATGTCTAGCTGGCTTGGAAGCGGCTACATTACTATTAAAGCAATGTATCGAGGAGAAGAATAATGAGGGGGATGACAGATAGAGAAGTTGTGGCCCATCTACGAAAATGGGTGAAAGCAAATCATGACGTACTTGCCTGGCCAACAGATGGCTGCGGATACTATCAGCATTTACGATACATAAGATATAGAAACGACTTTTTACAAAAAGGAGGGTATTTTAGAAGCAATGATGACCACATAAAGTTTGTACTAGAGTATGCAGATAAGCTGGAAAGAGGAGATATAAAATGAAGCTAAGCAAGGCAGAGGCGAGCTTGTTGATGTATTTGGAAACGCGGGCAGTAGATCATAAAGGCTGGGTTGATACAAGCTTAATGAATAATGAGGACTTCGCTATTGTAAAGAAGTGGAACAAGGAAGGCTATGTTAAGTTTGGCCGGGTGGCTTCCAGTGACATCACCTATACCCCTGGCCGCTACTACCGCCTTACGCACTGGTGTGAGCTGTCGGACGCAGCCTGGGGAAATGTGGCCCAGCTGCGCAGAGAACGCGCTGAACGTGGCCTTCAGAGTCGTATCTACAGGAGAATAGAGGAGATAGAAACGTGAAAGAGATAGTACCAATGAAAGCTGAAGAGATAAGATACGGGAAAGAGTTAACACTGTTTATTATGCGCCTGTTCACCGGACTACTAACGCCGGCAGAGGAAGCGGCACTGCTGCTGCGGTGCAAGGGCAAGAGCTATCAGCAGATAGCCAACAAAATAGAAGTGCCGCAGAAGCGTGCTCGGTATCTGGTGATGAGTGCGATTGCCGAACTTAGGAAGATGGCCGACGTGTGCGCGGAGGAGAGATAAAGAAGTGATGAAAATCTCTGAACAAGCCGGAGAAATGTCTATCCCCGCACAGGAGGAGAAGGTGTCTGAAATCTATGTAATACTTACCGACGACAATGGCAATTCATCTGCTAACAGAAGGGTAATTACTAAAGGTGCAACGATATCAGATCTATTCTTCCAAGAAATGGGAAAAAATGCCAACCCCGCCAAGTACCTTGTTCGTGTTAATCGCGAACATATAACCATAGATCATAGGTTACAGCCCGGCGATCGAGTAACCGTTACTTCTGTAAAGTTTCCACTATGGGATCTAGAGACGGGTAGTTCCGTTTAGAGAAACGTGACAACTAATCGAAGTAGGATAGAAGGGTTGAGAAGGGTTCGACTGTACTGCAGAGTATTCATGTACAGTATGCTGGGAAAGATGGCTAGAGAGTAACTAGGAGGAAACAAAGTGGTCGTTCTCGGGTTTGGCCGTATTGAAGAAGCAGAACAGCAGGCTATTAAAAGTGCTATAACTACGGGTGTTGAGGAAGGCAAGAGTATCGACGATGTGTTAGAGGAGTGGAATAGTAAAGCAGATGAATATGATGCCATGCCGCGCGGAGTTGCACCCCAACGATATACTAGAGTCTACTACATTAATAGGGAGCATCCAATGTCACCCGATGGATGGGCACTGTTGTTAGTAGAGGAAGAATACCCGTATGCTTCGTAATCTATAGAAATGAATTTAAAGATTGGTGGTAGAGGAGGAATATCAATTGCTTAGCACCAGCCAATGCAAAGAATACATAAGAAAGGGTGGAGTAACTTGCCCATATTGTGGAAGTTATGATCTTCAGGGAGGTTTTGTAGAAATCGATCAGGGGACTGCCAAACAGCCAATGACATGTTTGGCATGCAGTAAAAGCTGGCATGACTATTATGAACTTGTTGAGCTAGAAGAAGATACTTCAGATAGCTAACACATTTTGGGGCTGAACAGGGTTCGACATGCTAGAAAAAGCCAATGGACGACTAGTGGCTGGGCAGGCCACTCTAAAAAGGCCCATCTCACAAATGCCGACGATTCGCTCGCATTCATGGCTTCGGTTGCCGACATGGCTTCCATGTCTGGCAGCCGCGCTTACGTGTAAACGTAAGCAGCCATCAGGGCTGCGCTCGCCCTGGTAACCAAAGTAGCGGGTTCCGGGTACCTAGCCCATGCTAGTCCAAAAAGCCCGGTGGTGCGCGATAGAGGGAGCGCCAAAGGAAATCCTGGGAAAGGCGCTATATAAGATAGAACCAGGTGATATGGTCGTATGAAGTTGGTGGATTCTATCATGGACGCGGGTTCGACTCCCGCCAGCTCCATAAACTAAGACATCCATGGAGGATATAATGGCAAATGAGGTCTTTGGCGCACAAATCCAAAATGCAGGAACTCAACCAAGCTCATCTGATATTGATAAACTACTGCAGGACCTGCCGTCACCTACCAAGACGCCCCAAATAAGTCTATCATCTATTATCGATCACAAAGGTTTACTCAGCGCCAACGACGAGTTTCGCAAATACATATCCGACATTGCACCATTATACCAGAAGATATTGGAGATTACAGAGACCAACAACAGTGTCCCTACGATCTTCTATAATGAGATTGGCGGTATGCTAGAAGGTATTATAAAAGGAATACACAGTATTGAGGGCGTTATGTATGATACAAAACGTCATCTTCAGGCCGCGCAAAAACGACTGTGCGCACCGATTAGAGAAGCTAAGGTACTTACGAAGGTAAGAGAGGATTTGCCGGCTGTACTAAGAGATTTTGGAGAGGTTCAGGAAATATGCACTAACTCTCCTCGATATATCTTAAGGCTATCTATTTTGTTACATAAGCCAATAGTGCTAAAATACAGAACGACTCTAGGTGGCAAGAAGCGTACTGTACAAGTAGATCTCGGTAAGTTCTATCTACATATAGGATTTTCCAGAGATCCTGGCCGATCTTCGTCGCAAGTAACAGCGGCGGCTGCCACACCAAAATACGCCAGCGGAAGACATAGAGGATTTTACCATCCCCACGTTTCTACTGATGGTCGTATATGTCTCGGTGATGCAGCTAGAATTATTAGAGATAAACTTAATAATGCTGAGTTATATGAAATTGTTGCAATATTAGATAGCCTATTGCGCACATATAACAAAGAGTCTCCTTATGTACAATTAGTACACTGGCATACTATTCAGTGTCCTGTTTGCAAGGAGCTGGTTGATAGAAAACAAACCAGTAAATGCAGCTACTGTCACAGCCCTATGTGTAAGTCATGCGCAGAAGAGAGCACATGTAGCGTATGCGGCAAAACTATTTGCCCAGACCATCGAGGAAGCAGGTATGCGGTAAAGTGTGAAATCTGCGGGAAAATATTCTGTGGAAGACACTATATGTCTTCCAAAAAGCATGAGTGTGCTAAGCAAATTGAAGAGACTAGATCAAAAAGAGTGGCTAAAATATGTGATTTGATTATGAGCTTGGATAAACCAATAGAAAATGAAGAAGTTATATCAAATATTTCTATGCCAGAGACAGAGGCACAGACATCGACCGTTCAAAGAAGGACTGGATTTCTAGATGAATAGAAGTCCTGGCTCTATCAGGCTATAACCCAAAGAAAAGGAGGAAAAAATGCCTGAGATCCGTGTAAGCTTCATTAACAACGAAGGCGCTGGATTCGCCGGCGAAAAGGTAGTTGAGGAGGGCACCACAGCATCCCAGCTGTTCTTCCGGGAGATGGGCGAGGGTGCCAGTCCTGCTGACTACCTCATCCGTGTTAATCGCCAGGAGGTAACTGCCAGCTATGCGCTGCAGCCTGGCGATCGGATGACCGTCACCCCTACGAAGGTTCAGGGAGCTTAGTCTCAAACAACAGGAGTGCTGACTGTTACGTGGCAGTCAGCACTCCAAAAATTGTATTTGTACGAATCCAGTTACCAGGAGGATTCCGATGCTAACCATTCCTAACGATGGGCTCACCTACAATAAGATTAAGCATCTCGAGCGTTTCATCCAAATATTTCCTTCTTCTTCCAAAAAAGCAGTTGTCTCACGAATAAAAGATCAGATCGAGCTTGGTGCTTGGTTTACCGAAACGCCAATTGATTCTATTTCTGCAAGTATTGGAGAGGATCTTATAGAATTAGCAAAGACAAAGAGAGTGTTTCTTGCCCACCATCAAAACGTCTATAGTATATACAAAGACGACTTCATTCTCGTTGGACCGACACGTCGTATTGTTTTTGACGGCATAGACTTTGGTCCATTCTACTTGGGAATAGGTCCCTTTAGAATTGACAAAAGCTTTCTGGGAGTTCATGCATATCCTATTACCCCATACTTCTCGAATGGCTCTGGATATTTTCATCCACACGTTGATCCGGCAGGAATAGTATGTACAGGACGTGGCACGAATGCATTAAGAAGCGCGGCAAATAGAAATGATGTGTTTAGTATGGTGGATATTCTGGAAAGCATACTTCGATCGTATGAAGCTACTGAAGCATACATACATGTACACTTATGGGACGGGGCTACTTGTTGCGACTGTGGAGACATTATTCCCGCCGAAGATGTTATATATTGCGATCGGTGTGGTGATGAGCTATGTGAAGGTTGCGTAATATACGAAAGTGATGATTGTAGCGAACAGTCATCGTGTTACTATAACGAACGACCATTGTGTCATTACTGTTCTAGTCAAAAATAACAGGAGGATCCTTATGGGCAAGAAGAAGAAAAAGAAGAAGAAGGAAAAGTTGGGATTTATTGCCAAAGTTGATAACAGACCACAGACAAAAGAGTCTTGGAAAATACAAACTCCGACAGTTTCGAGTAAGATATCAGTCTCACACAACCCCGAGCTACGGCTTTCCCCGTATGTATGGGCTAAATTGACATACTTGCGCGATCTAGGCGACACAGAAGTCGGCGCATTCGGCATCTCCAGATCTGATGATCCTCTGGCTGTAATTGATCTGTTTACGGTCAAGCAAAAGACCACGGCTGCAACAGTTGAATTCGACGACATTGGTATTGCCGACTTCTTCGAAGACCAGGTAGATGCTGGTCGAAAACCAGATGAATTTGGAAGGATCTGGTTTCACACGCATCCTGGTATGAGTGCCAATCCAAGCGGTACTGACGAGAAAACGTTTAGAGAGAAGTTCGGAAAATGCGATTGGTCAGTCATGGCAATTCTTGGCAAAGGTGGGGAGATGACTGCAAGATTGCAATATGGTACCGGAATAAAAGCCCAATTCGATCTTAAGGTTAAAATTGATTGGAGCTTACCCTTCGCGGCCAGTGATCATGCTGCCTGGAAAGCAGAGTATGACAAGAATATTGAGAAGCGGGAAATATTTCTGACTACGCATAATACTTATTCCAAGCACGGCTATATGAATATGCCAAAGGGAATACCCGACTGGCATTCTACCAAACCCTATGGCCCTTTATATGGCACTAGAAAGTTCCCTCCGTCGACACAATTTGACGAGGCTGTAGACTACGATCTATATAGCTGGGCTAGTAATTTTGCAGAAGAAGAGGAAGAAGAGTTGGCGAATGACGAAATGCCAGAATTCTTCTGGTCTCTGAGAGACGAGTTGGAAGATGAACCGATTGAGGAAAGGCTTATCCTGCTTCAGCAGCTGGACATCCAGGAAAACGAAATAGATGATTATGTATGCTACTATGATAGAGATGAGCGTTTGGTAGCCGTGTCGCGGGATCAAGTAGACGAAAACCAGATTGTTGTCTTTGAAGAGGAGAAAGAAAATGCCTGAAATTGATACCGAGGTACGGTATAGCCGGCAAAAGGACCTGGTTCCTCTAGAAACACTGCAAGATAAGACTGTCACGGTAATCGGAGTCGGTGCGATTGGTCGACAAGTAGCCATACAGTTAGCGGCTATGGGCGTGCCTAAGATTCAGCTCATTGATTTTGACACAGTCGAAACCGGTAACCTGGCTGCTCAAGGATTCTTTGAAAGCGATCTCGGCAAACCTAAAGTAGAGGCAGTAGCAGAGCTTCTTAAGTCTATTAATAGCGAGGTAGAAATAGAAGTTGTCAATGATCGCTTTCGACGGAGAATGAACACTGGTGAGATTATTTTCTGCTGTGTAGATGATATGGATATTCGAGATCTAATCTTCACTGCGACACAGAATACAGCAGTACTCTTTATCGACGGCCGCATGTCGGCAGAAGTATTAAGAGTGCTAAGTGTATTTAATCTTGACAGCCAAAACCACTACAGGACTACGTTATTCTCATCTGAAGACGCCTATCGCGGATCATGCACAGCAAAGACAACTATCTACAGTAGTAACGTAGCTGCCGGCATAATGACGGGAACAATGGCAAAGTGGCTTAGAGAACTGCCAATCGACAAGGATGTACAGTATAACTTGCTTACAAATGAAATCTCTGTGGAGTAATTAGCATGATAGGAGTAATACTGGCAGGAGGGAAAGGCGACCGAATGTCCACAAGTATGGGCGACGATAAGTGTATTAAGCCGCTTGTAGGGATAGCCGGAAAGCCAATGCTTGGTCACATAATAGAACGTCTTTCAGAATATTTACCTCCCAATACTCCGATTATAGTAGTCACTGGATACGGCGCAGAAGAGGTTGAAAACTACGTAAACAGCATCCCGCTTGCAGATCGCCGTATAGTATGCGTTAAAAATGAAAACGGTACTGCAACGGCCCTAGGAGCGGCTTTAGAATATTGTAGAAACCTCTGTAATGACTCAACATTTTTCTGCCAGATGGGAGATCATATCTTTGATAGATCGATCCTAGAACAGCTACTGGGAGAAAACGGGTATATCGACAAAATAGATTATACAAATCCTGCCTGGATTCCGGCAATCTCCCCACTCACAGCATCGAAGAGGCAACTCCAAGAAGGACCATTCCTTCTCTCAACTCCACATCCTGAATACACCCTTCTAGAAATCGCAAATGATATCCTTAGTTTACATGATAGAGCATTACCTACATGGTTGCCCATATTTGTAGAAATAGGAGCTTTACTGGGAAAACTAGATATAACCCTGCAAATGCTAAGAAAAGGTGCAGTACGTGATTCTTATATGCTTGTAGATTTCTATAGACAAAATCTTACATACTATCCTTTCCGAATTGCATTAGTAAACGGCAGATTGGTGAATGTCAACACGAAGGAATATCTGACAGAAGCCAAAGCTCTATTGACATCAACACACATATATGATAATAATAAGTAAGGAGAAAACTAGATACATGAAAGGATGATAACAGTGCTTCGAAAACTGCTTTTATTTCTTCTGCTTGCGGCTGTATTGTCGTGCAACTGCGATCACCGTGCTCTCACAATCCACAAAGTCCAGCCTAATCCAATTATTAATGAATCCCCTTCTCTCTTACGTCCTGCTGTTCCACAACGGCTAGTAGAATACAACGTAGTTGTATATAATCTTAATAGAGCCAATTGCGGAGGAACAGTTGTGAGTGCAAGCAGTTCAGGGATCTTTGTTCTTACAGCTGCACATTGCGTAATAAATCGTCAAGACCAGACAATTATGCCATATGGATTTATTTCGTTCAACGGAGACGACAAGTATAGAGTCACTGCGATTGCAGTAAGCAGAAAGAACGACCTAGCCCTCCTTATGACCACAGATACTACTCCACTAAAGCTAGTAGCTCCACTAGCCTCATCTCCACCAAAGGTTGGAGACTTTGTATGGATCATAGGATATGGTGCTAGAGTGGAAGATATTATATCTCATGGTACAGTAGCAAAGGAAAACGTAGCAAGTTACCATAATACAGAGACAAGATGGTTATTGGTTAATGGCAGCATCTACTATGGTAACAGTGGTGGAGGAGTATTTAATAGCAAAGGCGAACTCGTAGGCGTTATTGTAGAGAATGGACCACAACACCCAGTCTGGGGACTATGGGCATCCGCTGTTCATCTCGATACAGTACGCCAATTCCTAGATCACTATTTACCATAGGAGAATACCGAGTGAGCGGGCGTTTTATAATTATCAACAAGAAGACATTTCCTCTGCCAGGTACACGTGGAAGATTCACGCACCTAGCAACAATCCAATATGGAATACGCGAGTTCATGTATTTTAAGGATAAATTGGAACACCGCGTATATATTGAAGAAATAACAGGCGGACATCTCGAGAGAATAGAAGACGACAGCCTATGGAATTCCTTAAAAGAATTTCTTGACGAGAAGGGACTAACGCAAGTATGCTAGAAACGCTTTCATTGCTGAAATTCGTTCTGATCACACAGATTATCTTAACGGTCATAGCGGCATGGTGTGAATACTCACTAGATCTATTTAGAGATACGAAGCTAGGATTTTTCAGAACGTACTGGCGTTCTATCTTCTGCCTCGTGCTCTTTTTTATAGATCTGGTAATGTATAGCGTTGTAAAAGGCATTCAGACGATTTCATAAGGAGCAAGATTGCATGATATTTAAGCCATTCCCGATATCCAAAGGGTGGGGTAAGGAGCTTTGGATAACTAATCATGATAAGTACTGCGGAAAGATATTATGTCTTAACAAAGACAGCAAATGTAGCCTACATTTTCACGTCAAGAAACACGAGACATTCTGTGTTATTAAAGGTAAAGTAGAAATGATTATTGTAGAAGACGCTAAAAGGTATAAATTCATTATGAAACCATACGACTCAATCGAAATTCCCCCCGGAAGAGTTCATCAGTTTATAGGACTAGAGGATTCAGAGATTATGGAAATTAGCACAACACATAGAGACGATGACTCCTACCGTGTGGAACCAGGTGATTCGCAGCTTCAAGCGAGGAAATAATGAAAGGATCTTTTATTGTTATAGGCGATATAATGATCGACGAGACATGGCTATGCGAGTGCGACAGACTTAGCCCAGAAGCTCCTATTCCGGTAGCTAGCTTGATTGAAAAGGAAGAGCGTCTGGGTGGAGCTGGTAATGCGGCTGCCAACTTGCGGGCTCTTGATGGAAATGACAAGACACCTATCATTCTTTATGGGCACCTACCCCGACAATACAAAGAATTTACCGATAAACTCGATATTCAACTGCCAATCCTACCCAACACCAACAACGCTAGTGCCAACATCAAGCTCCGCATAACAGACACAAGAACCGGATATCAGATTGTCCGAGTTGACAATGAGCAGCTTCTGGACAAGGCCACGCTGTCTCCAAATGAAAATACCGAAACTGCTATTGTGCAAAGTATTACAGATGCTAGTAAAAAGGGCCCAGTAACAGTTATTATAAGTGACTATGGCAAAGGATACATCACACCGCGCCTTATGAGAAGAGTTATGTCGTGTTACGACGAAATGACGTATATTATTGTAGATACGCGTAGAGAAGATATATCCATGTTCCAGGGAGTCGATTGGATTACTCCAAACGAGCACGAATATGCCAGAATGTGCAAAGAGCTAGGGCTACTGCCTAACTTTCATCCCGAAAATCTACATACCTTCCTAGAAGTTGCTGAGATTCATGGCATAATTCTGACAAGAGGACATCGAGGTATGATATGCCAGGCAGATAACTGGCGTGCTGTCCTTCCAGCTACCAATGCCAAGGCAATAGACGTAACTGGGGCTGGAGATACAGTAACCGCAACACTTGCTTATATGCTCATGAAATATGAAAAGATGCACTACAATACAATGGTAAGAGCCGCTAATGTAGCTGCTGGGATGGTATGTGAAATACAAGGTACTGCTACATCACCTTGCTCAGCCGAGGAGCTATTATATAAAGTAACACAAGAGGATAAATTCTAATGGGAATAGTGCGTAAGCAGAGAAGAAAACCTGGCTTGACTATTACAGTAGCCAAGTTGCGAGTTCTCATTACAGAATTTCTCACTCAGCACGAAGCAGATATGGCAGCTGACTATAAGCCAGAAAGCGAGGAATGGCGTCAACTGCTAGCTGATGCTCTAGCTACGTATATTGTTACTCAAACAAAGAAGTAAGCTTAATGACTGGAAATATTCTTCGGCAGTGTATTAGGATTGCCAGGAGCAAAGACCTTCCGTCTCATCCTTCCTGGAAAGGCAAATCTATTCATTATACCTTCGTTGTCCAAAACAATAAAATACTAGAGATAGGTGTCAATAGACCCGCATCTCCTCCACGTCAGTACGGGTATCCTAGCTATGCTGGGATACACAGTGAAATAGATGCGTGGAAAAAGGCCAGAGGACTATTGATAGATAACAAGAGCTGGGAAATTGTAAATATACGGCTGCTTAGGATTGGGAAAAGACTTGCAGACGCAGCGCCCTGTAATCATTGCTATGAATTTCTAATAGCAAGAGGATGCAAGAACTTCTATTTTTCTACCAGCTCTGGCAAGATAGCCAAAATAGTGACTAAATAGGAGGCCAGAATGGTTAGATGGCTTGGACAAAGGGATAGTTTTCGATGTGGTCCAATTGCTGTTCTTAATATTATGAAGTGGGCTGGCATAAAAACATTTCTCGGCCGACGTGTAACAGAGAAATTAGCCAAGGGCCTACTAACCACACTAACAAAGACAGACCTAGAAGGAACCTGGGCTAAAGATCTTGTAGAGGTCGTCAGGAATATTCCTGGCATACATATCTCCAATGGGAAACGCCCAACAAGAAGATACATAAAGAAGCAGTTAGACAAGGGAAAAATCGTGCTTTTAGATGCACCGTGGTTTGACAAGAAAACAAGAAAACATGTTCCGCATTTTTCTCTTATCGTAGACAAAACACCATCAGGAGCTTATTATAAAGTAGTTAATCACTATGACGGCGTTAGTAGCTGCTGGATCCCCGCAAAAGATTTAGCTAATCTTTTAAGAAAAAAGGATGCAACTATCTACATAGTGTCTAAAGACAAAGATGAGGATGACGAATGAAATTTTCCCTTGAAGACTACACTTCATACGTAGTAATAAGCGGCAGTCATTCCTATGGAACAGCAACTACCGATAGTGACGTCGATATCAGAGGATGGTATATTCCGCCAAAAAAGCTTTTTCTTAGCAGAAGCCTGGATTTCTACACCATCAATCAGACATATGATAAAGCAGATAACTTTCCCTGGATTAACCAATTAAAACGACGTGTAATACAGAATCCTATCATTGATGTCAGCCTCTACGATTTTCATAAATTCATTAACCTAGCCACCAAGTGTAATCCCAATATAGTAGAGCTACTGTTTGTAGACAAAGAAGATATTCTCTATATGGACGATCTTGCTAAACTACTTAGACGTAATAGAAAGCTCTTTCTGACTACTAGAGCTGTCCATACTTTCTCTGGCTACGCACATAGCCAACTAAAGAGAATTAGAACTCATAGATCCTGGATACTTCATCCACCTTCTCATAAACCGACTAGGGAAGAATTCGGATTACCGAACTATAGCCTTATACCAGAGGATCAGCGTCAGGCTGCTAACAAATTAATCGACGAGATGGCCAGATTATGGCTACTAGAGAAGGTAGATATAGACAAGGAGATTATAGAAAGGCTCAGGGAAGATCTTGTACAAATTGTTGCATATATTTTACACGATCGTGGTATAACAAAGGCCATAGATGAAGAGAAAGTAATGGAAATTGTTAGATGGGCAGCGGCTAAAGGATACGATATGAGCGATTCGTATACCGCTGTTCTCCAACAAGAAAAGAAGTATAGGGCTGCACTAAATCACTGGAAACAATACCAAACATGGAAGGCCAACAGAAATCCTGTGCGTGCAGAATTGGAACGTAAATATGGTTATGATACTAAGCATGCTATGCATCTGATAAGGCTGCTACTGCAGGCCCAGGAAATATTAAGCTCCGGGACCCTCACGCTAAAGGATCCAGAAAGAGCCAGATTCCTCCAGAAGATAAGAGGTGGTAAAATGTCGTACGATGAGCTAGTTATGCTAGCAGATAACCTTGATTCGCAGCTAATTAAACGCTATAAGGAAAAGGATTATGTCGTCCCACATAGCCCGGATTTAGAGAAAATAAGTACTCTAACAGCCGAAATAACCGAGGCAGCTTTTCAGCTGCAGAAACGAGGAGAAACATGAGCGGATGGATGTACAGGCTAGGTAAAAGAGTAGAGAATGGCTATGTAATATATGAAGTAATTGAGGCATATTACAATGACGACCACAAGATTTGGGGAGTCACCACAAGTCCTGTTAGCTTACAAGTGTGCTATGCAAATGATGATAACGAAGCAAAGGAATCATTCGCTAAAATGCTGGAGCGTATAAGAAAAGATCTAGAGATGGATATAATCGATTTAGATAAAATCAGGCTCGCAGAATCACCATTTTCAACCCCAACTGAAAACCCTAAAAAGGAGGAAGACCATGTGTGAGAGTAACGAGCAAAATAGGCTAGAAAGTGCTGTTGCAGAAGCCCTAGACTCCCTAAAAGCAGCCAACCCGGCAGCAGCCAGAGCCATCGAGGTGGCAATCATTTGGTCTGAGGCTTCCATGTACGGATTGGCTGGCGAGCTTGACACGGACCTGCTTATTGAAGCTATCGAAGAGATCGATGCGGTACCTGCCGAAGACATTCCGGTAGACGATCTATGTGCCGATGATGAACTTGGAGGCTTCGATGATGAGGACGAGGCTCAGCCCGAGCCCTCACTGCTAGAGCGCGAGCTAGATATTCCCTCTGATGCCAGTCCGTTAACTGTTGCAGCCGCCATCATCAAGAAAGCAGGATCTGACGAATTGCAACAGAGCCGGCTTATCGGCCTAGCTGTAAGCGAAGGATACAACAGGGCTCAGCTAACCAATCTTGTCGAAGGTCTCTGCTAACCGAAAGAGAAAAGTTACTGTGATCGGAATCAGCTCCGATCACAAAAAAAGAACAGTAGAACAAGGAGAATATTATGCCTCATATTCCCACGCTCAACTGCTATCGAATGCATCTCAGGACTACCAACGCTACCAAAACTGTATCCAATATTAACACAATAACTCACCCCGTCTATATAACAGTAGATGACGGTATTGTGTATTGCCATGCCACAAGCATGGCTGCAGTCGCAAGGGTATTTCCGAGAGCCGAATGTATTACGCTGGTGGGACCAGCAGTAAATCTCTCTGATGTAGAGGCAGTTTTGAAGTAGAAAAAAAAGGAGGTTTCGATGGCATTCTTCGGTGTTACAGTTGAGACAATTGCCACCGTAAAGCCAGTAGAAAACTCAGATAGGTTAGATGTATGCACTCTGGAGGGAATGGGTTTCGAGTTTGTAGTTGGACGAGACCAATGGAAGCCTGGAGATAAATGCCTTTATTTTCCGATAGATAGCCTAATCCCCGAAGATGTGCAAGAGAAACTAGGAGTTAAGGGGTATCTCTCTGGCCCGAAGAAGAACAGAGTCAAAACCATCAGATTACGCGGACAGGTCTCTCAAGGCCTTGTGGGGCCATTGGACATCCTAGACACCCTAGACCCCTCGGAAGTTGAAGCAATGCCCTCAGAGGAGCTTACAGCGCTTCTGAGAGTAGAAAAATATGAGCCGCCGGAACGCATCAGCGGACTCGGCGGAGGTAGGTCGGTACGAATGGCCACTCTTCCACCTGGCCAGACTGTCTACGATATTGAAGGAGCTCAGAGATATAAAAGTGCCCTAGATAGACTACTAGAAATTCCTGTGCTTATCACAGAGAAGCTAGAAGGAAGCAACTGGAGTGCTACCAGATTCCTGCAGGATGGAGAATGGAAAACCAGCATTAACACACGAAGACATGCCATTATCCCTAAGGATGATGAAGAAGAGCATCCATTCATAAAAGCATATACAGAGCAAGGATTTGAGAGTATTCTGGAAGCCGTTCAGGCGAAATACCCAGAAGCCAGTATGATAGTGTTATACGGAGAGTTTTGTGGTCCTGGAGTGCAGAAGAATATTTATGATCTTCAAAGTCACAAAGTATATCTATTTGATATAAAAGTCGATAACAGATTCCTTGATGTGGAAGATTTTCTCTGTTTGAAAGGAACTGCTGATATTGTTCCAATTATATCGAAGGGAGATACTCTCAGTAAAGTACTCGAAAGTTACATACAACAAGGAGATCAACCAATTGATGCCCTAAAGAAAGCATCTACTGGTAAGAGTATCTTAAAAATGGACGCTTTGCGAGAAGGTATAGTAATCCGCCCACTGATAGAAGAGTATAGTCCTGCTTTGCATGGAAGACTGATCATAAAACAGAGAAGTCCCGAATATCTGGCAAAATCAAAGCTTTAGGAGATACCATGATAATATTCCTCGACTTCGATGGAGTAATAGTAACAGAGAGATCAAACTGTGGCCTATTTGGTCTTCCTACTAATTTTGATCCAGAAGCCATAGATGCTCTTAATATGCTCATTAAGCAAACTAATGCAGACATTGTCATCTCTTCTACATGGAGACATCTATTTACATTTGAAGAGCTGAAGACAATGCTACAAGACGCTGGAGTGCGAGGAAAAGTTATTGGAATAACTCCAAAGACGGAGTCACCATTCGATTATACACGAGGCGAAAAGATTTCTATGTGGCTTCAGGACAATGGAAATCCAACTGATTTCATTATTATAGACGACTTTGTGAAAGACATTAGAGAGTTATTCCCGGATGAGAATATCATCCATGTAAAAGATGGCTGGACAAAAGGCGGCCTGAAACTAGAGCATATCTATCCAATTCTAAATAGAGGAAATATCACATGATTTACTATTATGAGGTAGACGAAGCTCAGATGGGCAGAATTGCCTGGAAAACAGACCTAGATGCTAGCGAGGTTGTAGAAGCGCTGAAAACCTTGTATGTCGATAGACTTTTGTATATATACAGAATCATTCCAGATCACCGAGGATATGAAAGAAAGCTATTTCTCTATAAGCATTCTTAAGGAGACCATAATGAATGAAACCAAGTCCGAATCGCCTACCACTGTTATCAAGCTCGATACAAACGATGCTGCACTTGTGTTCCGTGGAGATGGATCATTTTTACTTTACCTACCGGATTCAGATCTCGACGAAGAAGCGTCAGGGGCAATGATCCTTGCGGCTTCGATAGCTGCGGCCCTTGGAGACGAGAAGACAGTAGAAAGGCTCCTAAACGACTTCGCAACTAAAATGGACGACGAGTAATGCCATCCTTCAAAAGGGAGATGCCAGCATCAGCAGGTCTCGAGATTGCCACTGAACTCATACAAGATCTCGAACAATTTGGCGCAACGAATATATCTCTTGCTGGATCTCTTAGAAGAAAATGCCCTGTGATACATGACATAGACATAGTCTGTATAGGCGACTCTCTATTGGTTAATAAGCTATCAGTAGATATTGTACGTCTTAACAGATCAATGGCCGGTATCATTTATAAAGATATCCAGGCAGACATTTTCTTCGCAAAGCCAGAAGGCTATGGCGCTGCGCTATTATACCTAACTGGTAGCAAGAATTATAATATACGAATGCGCAGACATGCGAGAATTATGGGATATAAACTAAACCAGTATGGACTATTCTCTTTGAGCGGCAAGCGTGTTGCCGGTAAGACAGAAGAGGAGATCTATAAGGTGCTGAAACTATCATATGTCCAGCCTTCAGACAGGAGTATTTAATGGTCAGCAGGCGCACAAGAACCACTAAGCGAATCACAATGCCCAGATTCAAGCAGGCGCTTATTGCGTATGTAAAAAATAATAAGAAGAGAATTAATGATGGATTTACTCCGAAGCTATCTGATAAGCAACTCCAACGAGCAGAGATAGCCAGCAATTGGAAACTAGTAGATACATACGCAGCTCCGTATGGTTACGAAATTATCTATGAATTCCACTGCAAGCCATTTGGCGATCGCCTAGTTGGATATATTTATACGAATGTAGATAAGACATCCATCGAAAACACCATAGTTCAGGGAGAGAAATAATGGCTTCTACTTCAGAGTCAAGGAGCGAGTTTCTATCACGCGATGCTCCTCAGCCGCTGCTAAACGCTGCCATAGTATGGTGTAAAGAGCTCGTAGATATCGAAAATGCTATTATCGCCGGCGGGTTTGTGAGAGCCTTTTATGCTGGCGAGACTCCTAAAGATATGGATCTATATTTCCGATCATCAACAGATGCCGAAGATGCTACCGATATACTGGAGCAAGCAGGGTGGGAGAAAGTGTTTGCTAGTACCACTGCTGCTACATATAAGAAAGATGACAAGCTTGTCCAGGTAGTAACGTATTTAGCCGGCGAGCCGGAAGAAATCATAGAAAAATTCGACTTTACAGTGTGTGCGGCATGCCTAACGTTAAACTTCGACGATCAGACAGAGACAACCCAAGAGATAGCAGACGCTCTCACTGAAATGCGCGTTACGGGTAAAGTTCTGCACCACAAAGCTTTCTTCGAACACCTCGCTGGCAGAGTCCTAGTGTTTATAGGATCGGAACTGCCGTTGTCCAGTCTAAAAAGAATGGTTAAGTATATTAAACGTGGCTATAATATTTGCGATGAAAATATTATTGCTATTAGCCAAGCCATTTCACACACTGTTGATTTTGAGGACGCTAGCTCCCTTGAGAGGCACACTTTGGGAATGGATCCAGACGGTAATCGTAGAATTAGGGTTATAGATTGATAAGGAGAAACTACTTAACAAAAACGATTAAAAAAAAGAATATTGGAGGAATGATGAGTATACCATATGAAGTCTATGTAGAAGCACGTAGTATCGATGCGTCCAAAATAGAAGCAATTACAGATGCGGCCAGTAAAGTATGGAGTGTAGATGAGACTGGGTTTCTACCGTCCAGGAGGGGTGTACCAAACTGTCTATATCTCGAGGGAGCAGACTACCTTCCGTTTGATGAAATAGAGACGGAGGATGAGTTGGCTCAGCATATCTGCGAAGCAATTTGGGAAGCCAATGAGGGCTTCTGCAAAGTTACTGTTACGTGTACTGATCTAAGTACTAACCCAACTGAGACATATTCTTTTACTAAAGACGACTTTGCTAATTATCGGAGGCAATAATGATTCTAAGATGCAACTGCGAACATAAATTCCAGGATGAACGGTATGGATGGCATATGCGTGTACATAATCCATGCTCTGAAAAGGGTCCAAAGAGCGGCCAGGCGTGTTGCACCGTTTGTGGTAAGTGTCGTTATATCAACAGTGCCACACACACAACGGCCAAAAAGAAGGCTCCTAAGAAAAAAGGACGCAAAGGCTAAAGAGAAAGTTATGACAAGAACATGCAATGAGTGCCCAGGGAGATTGCGATGACAAAGCCTGAGGCAAAAGGATCACCCAAAGACTGCTTTATTATATTCGGAAAAGCTCTATTTGGTGGTCTCATTGGAGTAGCATTTGTACTTTTCTTTTCAGTGCCGACCTGTGCAATAGTGTCCCTTGGCATAGAACATCCTAACTGGGATTTCTTCAAATTTCAATGTTTTTGGGCTGCAATAGGCTGGATGTTCGGTGGCGTATGCGGGTTTACCCAGGGCTTAGAAAAGAAAAGGAAGTGAGACAATGAGAAGAAAGATAAAGACTGTTCCAATGTCCGAGGCTGCCGAGGCCATAGCAGAGGCAGTTGAGGCTAAGCCAGGTGATGTCATCGAGATTATAATCCCGCAATTCACACGCACGCCAGACATGCCAGCACCAGCGTGTCCACCGGGTAGCAGCGTTGAGTGGAGTGACTTGAAGAAAATGACGGTCAAGCAACTAGCGGAGCTTGGCTGTGGAAACTGGGATGGTAGATTGATGCTGTTTCCTGGCGAGTGGTACCACCATATTCCTTCCGGATATGAAGTAGAAGGTATTTCTGGGAACAGGGAAGCATTTATTCCCGGCGCAACCGATGACGATATCAGGTTTGGGTGCTTGCCGTATGGTGTTCCTGCAGTTGATGGCAAAGTTGAAAAGGAATAGTGCTATGAAAAATCACGAGATACAGATGATGGTTGAAGCCTGTCAACTAACAGACGAGATACTCGATGCACAGCACCCAAGCGATTTGCACATACCAGGGGTGGTATACGATCCGAAGAATAGGTGTGCCTATATCGACACACCAGAAGGTCGAATGCGAGCGGCCGTGGGTGACTACATTGTCAGGAACCAAAACGGGGATCTCTACTTCTGCAAGTCCGATGAATTTGAGGCAATCTATGTAAGGATGGATAAACCGGCAAGGGAGCATGCCCATGAAAATCCTTGAATGGGCACGGGAACTGGCTGCGTTGGCAGATGCAGCACCAAAAGGACCATATAAAAGCGGCGGGAGTGTGGTTTGGCAAGAGGATGGAGATATTACTGTC